>Ga0302326_10000711_pt1 | contig 88330 bp, 64 predicted proteins | sample Palsa_T0_3_FD_202264 | JGI IMG/M metagenome (GOLD analysis project Ga0302326, IMG submission 202264) | Peat permafrost microbial communities from Stordalen Mire near Abisko, Sweden - Palsa_T0_3 | ecosystem: Environmental > Terrestrial > Soil > Palsa > Peat permafrost | place: Sweden: Abisko...
AAGGCAATCTCGCGATTCGCGATTATATGAACGAGAACAAAGTTCCGCAGCTTTTCGTCCAATCGAGCTCCGCCGCATTCAATGATCCGGCGCGCTTCCCCTGGACCATGGGATTTTTCGCCACGTTTCGAAGCGAAGGCTTGGCTTATGCGAAGTATATTCTGCAAACCAAGCCCGGCGCGAAGATCGGCGTACTCTACGCGAATGACGATGCCGGAAAAGAGTATCTCGCGGGAGTGCATGACGGCCTGGGCGATAAGGCCTCGGCGATGATCGTCAAGGAAATTTCGTACCAGGTCGCCGATAAGACCCTCAAGCCTCAAATCGCCACGCTCAAGGATTCCGGAGCCGATGTGTTCCTCAATTTCTCGATCGGCCCATTTGCGACCCAGGCCATTCGCGAGGCGTATGACTTAGGCTGGCGGCCGCTGCAATTTATTCCCAACGCTTCCCTTTCAATTGCCGCCTTTCTCGATCCGGCGGGGCTGGAGAAATCGGCGGGAATTATCACCAACGCGCGCTCGAAGGGTTGGATGTCTCCGCGAGCGCAAAGTGATTCGGCGGTGCGCGACTTCCTCGACTGGATGCGAAAATACAATGCGCAAGCGAGCCTGCGCGACCAGGACAACGTCGCCGGTTACGAGCGCGCGCAGACGCTGGTGGAAGTACTGAAGAAGTGCGGCGACAATCTGACGCGCGCCAACGTGATGAAGCAGGCCGCGAGCCTGGACCTGGAACTCGGCATGTTGCGTCCCGGGATTAAAATCAAAACGAGCGCCACCGACTATCAGCCGATCCGGCAATTGTTCCTGATCCAGTTCGACGGCCGGGAATGGATCCCCTTCGGCGGAATAATCAGCTTCTGACCGGCGTACAATTGGCTGTCGACAACACTATGAATGATCCCCCCGCACGCTCTGCAATCCTGAACCAGGAAATCGCCTACGCGCTACTTCGCGTCACGCTCGGCACGAACCTGTTGCTGCATGGTGTAACGCGAATCATCGCGGGCCACGCTGTTTTTCTTGCCTACGTCACCAAGCAGATGCAATCGGCGCCAGTTCCCTCCTCGTTTCTGGCGCCGTTTTCGTATGCCCTTCCGTGGATGGAGGCTCTGGTCGGACTTTTCCTCCTCGTGGGGTTCTTCACTCGGAATACGCTGATTGCCGGATGCCTGGTTATGCTGTTGCTGCAGATCGGCACTTGTCTGGCGCAGAATTGGCAGGTGGCCGGCGATCAACTGCTGTATGTCGTCATCTACTTTATTCTTCTCAGCTTTGTGGATCGCAACCGCTGGTCGCTTGACCATCTCTTCTCGGGCAACGGCGCACTCACATAAAATTAAAGCGCCGCCACCCGGCGTTCGAGTTCGCGGGTGATCTCGGCGGGTTCCAAATCCGCGGAAAAACTAACCGGCGCGCCGATCGTCACCTGGACTGCGCCGGGCCGGGCCAGGATTCGCTGGGATTGCTTCAAGGCGAAGAGGCCGTCGATGCGCATGGGCACCACGGGAATATTCAATCGCTGCGCCAGCATTCCGATGCCGGAGCGAAACGGGGACATTTCGCCATTCTGCGTTTCCTTGCCTTCGGGAAAAATCAGAACATTCCAGCCGCGGTCGGTCAGGTCGCCGGCAAACGAGAAGGATTTGAGGAAACCGGAGTGTTGCGGCAGCGGAAAGACGTTAAAGAGCGCGAGCGCCAAAAAATAATCCAGGCGCTCGAGAATGCGTTTGAAAATGTTCATGGACTTGGGCGGGTGGCGCATCTCCGCCAGGCGCTCCCCGCGCATGGCCGTGGCAAGACGGTTGCGCAGGCGCGCCGGCAGCGCGGCCAGAATCCAGGCGATGTCGAGATAGGTCACGTGATTCGAGACGACTAGCACGGGGCCGCGAACAGCGCGCAACTTTTCGCGTCCGCGAATGCGCGGCGCGGCTAGCAAATAGGTTGCGGGCCAAGCCACGCAATAATAAATCGCCAGACGAACGAACTTCATCAGCCAACGCTGCGGCCACGATGCGTAGACGTTTTCCGTCCCCGCGCCCGCTTGGCTAGGATCGCGCAGCAATTGTTCGAGCTGCCCGATCGTCGCCGCCTCCGAAAATTGCCTCTCGCTCAGATCGATCTGATAGCGCTCTTCTAATCGATCCAGCAACTCGACGCGATCGAGCGAGGTCATCCCCAGATCGTTTTCGAGGGACGCGTTCGCCGCGCCCGAGCCAATCGCGCGTCCCGTAATCTGCGAAATCAGCGCGTTCAACGAGTCCCCGCCTGGCACGTTCACTGGAGCATCCGTCATCTTCGCGATCGCAACTTCGCGGATGCGTGAGAGCAGCGGTTTTTGCGTCGGAGTGCGCGGGAAGTCGGGCTCGGGCCAGACAAACCAATGATGAATCCGCTGGTATTCGGCTAGTCCCCTGTTCGCATTCTTCACCGCGGCATCACCAACCGGGCCATCGCCCTCGAGCAATAAAACGGCGCATGGCTCGGCGTTGCCGTCTTTCTCGAGACCAATCACCACGCAATCGCGCACACCAGGTTCCGCGCGCAGAGCCTTCTCCAGATCTTCCGGATAGATGTTCATGCCCGCAAGCGTTACGATCACATTTTTGCGGCGCCCCTTGAAAATCAGCCCCCCGTCTTCGCCAGTTTCCGCCAGATCGCCGGTGCGGAACCATCCATCCGGCTCGGCCAGCGCCTGCGAAGCGCCGCCGAGACTGTAGGCCTTGGCGACATTTTCTCCGCGCACCAGAATTTCCCCGTGCTCATCGATGCGCACTTCCATTCCGGGGAAAGCTTTGCCCAACGAGCCTTTGGCGGAATGAAACGGATGATTCAGGCTGATCAGCGAAGTGGTTTCAGTCATGCCGTAACCTTGAATCACCGCGTAGCCCAGCCGATTCCAAAAAGTTTCGAGCGCTTCGGGCAGCGCGGCCCCGCCGCAGACAATCGCCCAAAATTTCCAGCCGAAGCGTTGGTGGATGCGCCGGAAACGCCACCAGCGCCGGAGGAAGTGCATCTTCCCGGCCGCGTCGAAATCGCCGCGAAATTTCTCCCTGCCATCATCACGCTCTTCCTGGTGCAGCACTTCGCGCCGCAGAGATTCGATCACACGTGGGACCGCCACGAGCACCGAGACGCGCTCGCGCCGAATCGTCTCCACCAGATCGGATGGTTTCAGCGAATCCATCAGAATGACGGTTCCTTTCAGGAGTGGCGGAATGAACAGGCCGAGCATTTGGCCGAAGACGTGGCTCAGCGGCAAAAGATTCAAGAAACGCAGCGGATGAAAGGGACGTTCGTAACGGAGATACTTGTCAATTTCGCGTTCGAGGGGTTCGATATTGGCCAGCACATTGCTGTGAGAAATCACGACCCCGCGCGGTTCCGCTGTCGTGCCCGAAGTGAAAATGATTTGCAGCGTATCCTGTCGCGTGAGACCCGGCGAAGCGTAAGGCCCCGAGTCGTGCCGCTTGGTGACGTCCGCCAGCGAATCGAGCACGATGGAAGGGATCGGCGCGTCACGTTCCGGGACGCTGCGGGAACGAAACATGAGTTTCGCCGAGGACTCACGGATGACTCGCGACACAAACTCCGGCGTCGATCCGTGATCGATGGGAACGATGATCGCGCCGCGCAACAAGCATCCGAAAAACGCGACGATCCATTCCGGAGAATTTTCTCCCCAGAGAATAACCGCGTCGCCCTTATCGATGCCGCGAGCTTCGAGCTCTCGCGCTACGCGGTTTGCTTCCGTGGCGACTTGCGCGTAGGTCCAGGTTCGCGTGCGGTAGCCGCGGCGATAGCGAACTGCGATTTGCGCGCCGTTCGCGGCATACTGCCGCACGAACTCGACCAGAGATTGCCGGCTCATGCTGGGAAGTATGCCTCTGAACGGCGCGAGCGCGTACGCTTTTGCCAGTCGGCTGCAAGCCTAAGGCCCCAGACCTACTTGGCCCGGATTTCGCCGATCGCTTTGCGAATAATCGCGAAGACCCGTTGCCGTTCTTCCGGCGGAGCGTCAAGCTTCTCAAAGATCGCGGACTTGAGGTCGTGCCGCAATTCTCGAAATTCCTGCTTGGCTTGGCGCCACTCGGCCTTGATTCCCTGTTTGGAATCGCCCCTCGCGTCATCGTTGTCTTCATTTTCTTCGGCGTATCGCTTCTGGAAGTCCGCCATCTTCTTGCCGAAGCGCGCCAGTTGATCGAGCGTCTCTTCCACGCTGGCGCGATTTTCGTTCAGGTGCGCGGTGCCGCTTTCGGTGATCTTGTAAAGCTTCTTGGTCCCTTCCGATTCCGAAGCGGCGTAACCCATTTCTTCCAGGTAGGTCAGCGCCGGATAAACCATGCCAGGGCTTGGCGAATAGGTGCCGCTGGAATGTTCTTCAACGGCTTTGATGATCTCGTAGCCATGGCGCGGCTTTTCGCTGAGCAAAGCGAGGATGATGAGGCGAAGATCGCCAGAAGCGAGCATTCTTGCCGCCCGGCCTCCCGGCCCCCCAACGAAGCCAGCGCCAAAGCGATTGAAGAATCCTGCCCTTCCAAAGCGGCCATGGCGTCCGCGGTCTTCCGAGCAGGGGTGGTGGTGATGTCGATGCATAAAGTCTCCTTTGACTCTAAATACATCTCAATACATATCGTAAGATATATTCTAAGTCAACAGGTATTCGCGTGGCCTAACCACCGATTCGCGGTCCATCCCACTAAGTGCTTTCATGTCATCATGATCAGCTTCCTGGACTCCGACCGTTATCATACCCGCCCCCCCAACCGAGATTCCTCGATCGCGCGACTCCCCAAAAACTAGATTGCCAAGATGCCGATGCGACGTGCAATCTGATGCGCGTGCCGGAACTGCCAGACATCGCCGCCTATATCAGTGCGCTTGAGCTGCGCATCGTCGGGCAGCCGCTCGAGCGCGTGCGGCTGCTCAGCGCTTTTTTGTTGCGCACCGCGGAGCCGCCCATCACGGACGTCGAAGGCCGCATCGTCCGCGGGCTCCGCCGAATCGGCAAGCGAATCGCGATTGGCGTGGAAGGCGATCTGTGGCTGGTGCTGCACCTGATGATCGCGGGGCGCCTGCATTGGCGACCGCGCGATGCCAAGCTCGGCGGTCGCCAGAATCTCGCCGCGTTGGATTTTCCCAAGGGCTCATTGGTGCTTACCGAGGCTGGCACGAAGCGGCGCGCATCGTTGTACCTGGTGAATGGTGAAGACGGTTTGCGTGCGCTCGATCCCGGAGGGCTCGAAATTTTCTCGAGCGATCTCGATTCGTTTCGCGACGCGCTCACCGCCGAAAACCGCACGCTAAAGAGGGCGCTTACGGATCCGCGAGTGCTTAGCGGAATCGGCAACTCCTATTCGGACGAAATACTGCACGCGGCGCGACTGTCGCCGATTACCCACACGCACAAATTGAAGCCGGAGGAGTGGGACCGGCTCTACGCCGCAACTCGCGCTACGCTGGAAGCCTGGATCGAAGCGCTGCGGAAAGAAGCCGAAGCTGGTTTCCCTGAAAAAGTCACCGCGTTTCGCGAGGGCATGGCGGTGCACGGGCGCTACGGCGAGCCTTGCCTGGAATGCGGAGAAAAGATCCAGCGAATTCGCTACGCCGACAACGAGACAAATTACTGCGCGCCATGCCAGACGGGCGGAAAGGTTCTCGCGGATCGCAGTTTGTCGCGGCTGTTGGGATCCGACTGGCCGCGCACGCTCGAAGAACTCGAAGCGCTCAAACGCCGCTGACCCTAGTTAGAGGCGCACTGTTTTGCCCTTCGACGCGTCTACCAGTGGGAGGCCATCTCGGAATAACGAATGATGGGAGGCACTATGCGAATGAGTCTTGGGTGCTTGATTCTCGCGGCTTCCGGCTTCGTGCTGTTGCAGAATTCACGAGTATTTCACGATCGCTATGGCGATTCAGACTTGGAGCGTTTCGCCGTTCGCCCCGGTATTAGTGCGACCATACAGTATGGTTCGGACCATTTGGCGTGTCAGGTTGCGATCGCGCCGTACCATCCCATCATCACGGTGGGTCCGTACGGAAGCCTTCCGCCTGCCGGATCGGATGCGCTCATGTCTTCAGCCACGGTTACAGAAATTTTGGAAGAGATCGCGCCCGAGCAAATGCGCGGCAAGAAAACACACGAAAGCGAAATAGCGATGGGCTGTAAGAATGAGAACGAAATACTAGAGTATGAAAATGTGTTGATCGTACGCTCGAAATATAACTGTCCGTCGATAGAACTCGGGCCGAACCGGGAGATGATTGCCACGATTGCGTTCAAAAGGGACATCTGTCCAAAGCCCAAGAATCCCCAAGCGGCGATTAAACCGAACGCTCCATAGATGAGGATACCCCACGGTTGTACCTCGGAACGAAGTTTGGATCATTTCTTGCTATGAACCCTCTTGGTTTTCATCCGCTCGGCTGGCACTAAGCTTTTCCGGCCTTGCTTTGCGTTTTTCTCGACTCTTAATTTCCAGGCGGTGTGCAGCGCGCCCGCCAGAACGTCTTCTTGCGCGGCGTCGAGCCGGATGTGCGTCATGCCCATCCTTCCCCAACCGCCTTTGATGGGCAGGAACACTTCGGGCGCTTCCTCGACGAACGCCTGCTGCTGCTCCAGCGTGAGCCTCAGATTTCCGTAGCCCTGCTTGGCCGAAGCGAGCGTCGCAAAAATTCTGCCGCCGACGCGGAAATCCGGTTGGCCCATGTGCGAACTTTCTTCGGCGCCCGGAAAGCTGAGCGCGATTCTACGGAAGTCGGATGTCTTCATCGCCTGCCACTCCTATTCCACAATTTCGCCACGATCACATGCGCGATGACCGCGCATTTTCACACGGAACGGAAACGGCGCGTGCAACGCCGCCAGAAATGATGCCCGATGAGAGTGGCGATTATGCCGGAAAGTGACTTAGAATGAATCACGCAATAAATGTCGGGGCGTAGCGCAGCCTGGTAGCGCGCCTGCCTTGGGCGCAGGAGGTCTGGAGTTCAAATCTCCACGCCCCGACCACTTCCTTCTTTATTTTCATTTCACGGTTGCCGCCCAGGCTGCGCGGAAAAGGCAGTTCGGGTCCGCCCTGGGTCCGACTTACCAGCCGCTTCCCGCTGTTCACCGCGCGTCGTTCACATCCACAACAATGTCCCACGGCACGCCAGCGGCGTTCAGGCCGTCGCCCCGATTCCCGGGTCACGCACGAACCGGCTGGGATAGAATACGCCGTGAACGCCGGAACCCGAAAAGATGAGTGATTCCCGCCCCTATCGAAAATTCGCGCCGGGCACGCAGCCGGAATATTTGCATCCGCCGTACGTCTCCACCGTGAAACGGGCGCCGGCCATGCCGTTGATCCTTCTGCCTCATTCCAAAACGGAATTGACCGGCCCGGCTTTTGGTCATTCATTGGTGGGCGCGGCCGACAGCGATTTGACCAAGCAGCACGCGGGCGAGCCGCTTGGGGAGCGCATCATCGTCAGCGGACGCGTGCTCGACGAAGCAGGGCGGGCGGTGCCCGGGGCGCTGGTGGAAGTGTGGCAGGCGAACGCGGCCGGGCGGTATCGGCACAAGACCGACCAGCACGGAGCGCCACTCGATCCGAATTTTTCAGGCGGCGGCCGCGCGCTCACTGACGAAGCAGGCCGCTACCGATTCGTTTCGATTAAACCAGGCGCGTATCCCTGGGGAAATCACTACAACGCCTGGCGGCCCCAGCATATTCATTTTTCTCTTTTTGGGGCGGGCCTGTTAACGCGCCTAGTGACCCAAATGTATTTCCCCGGCGATCCGCTCCTGGAATTCGATCCGATCTTCAACAGCATTGCGAACGAGGCGGCGCGGCGCCGGCTGATTGCGAAATTCGACTGGGAGACCTCGCAGCCGAATCACGCGCTCGGATATCACTTCGATTTGGTGTTGCGCGGGCGCGACGAGACCCCGCGGGAAAAATAGGAACGGTGAGGCCATGAGCGCGTCACAAACCGTCGGCCCATTTTTTGTGATCGGCTTGGAGCATTTGCATCGCGCGGACCTGGCGATTCCGGGCGCTGCTGGAATCGTCATCACGATTCGCGGGCAGGTTCTCGATGGAGATGGACAACCCGTCCCCGACGCGATGCTGGAATTCTGGCAGGCGGACGCGCATGGAAACTTCAGCGAGCACAAGTGCGAAGCCGCGGGAGATACTCCGGCGCGCTTCACCGGCTTCGCTCGAATCCTCACGGACCCGGCGGGAGCGTTCGAGCTGCGCACCATCAAGCCCGGGTGCGTGCCGGGAGCCGATGGAGAAACGCAGGCGCCGCATCTGGCGGTCCTGGCCTTCATGCGCGGCTTGCTGAAGCCGCTCTATACCCGGATTTATTTCGCCGGCGAGAAAGCCAACGATGCCGATGCGCTGCTGCGTTTGGTTCCCGCCGAGCGGCGAAGCCGGCTGCTGGCGAAAACGCGCGGCGCCGGCCATGCGTTTGAATGGAACGTAGTGTTGCAGGGCCCGGAGGAAACTGTATTTTTTGAATGGTAGGCGCGCGCCGTACCCTCAGCCTGCCCGGCACCCAGCAAACCTCGAGTTCAAATCCACGCCGTCTACTTTTTTCTGTTCGACGCACCGTTCGCGCTTTAGCGGCCAGCCCTCGGTAGTTCCGCCCTCGATTCCACCTACGGCACGACCGGCAAATTGATGAAGCTGGCTTTGTCTGGCGCGCGCCAAATGCGCTGGGTCGCTTTCTGGTAGTCCGCCGGCTTGGCGTCGAAAATATTGGGCACAAAGGTCTGCGGGTTGCGATCGTACAGCGGGAACAAAGTGGATTGCACCTGAACCATGATGCGATGTCCGGGCAGAAACACGTGATTCACGGTGGGCAGCCCGAATTTGTAGAGTAAAGGCTGGCCCGGCGTCATCGCTTCCGGATGCTCGAAACTCGTCCGGTATCTTCCGCGGAAGATATCGAGCGAGATCGCCAATTCATATCCGCCCATCGCGGGCTGCGCAGGAACCGTGCCGGGATACACGTCGATCAATTTGACGACCCAGTCGCTGTCGCTGCCACTGGTGGAGGAGTACATGTTCACTTCCGGCGCGCCGCTCACGCGCACGGGCGCGGCGAGCGGCTCCGTCACATAGGTCAGAACATCCGCACGGCCATCCACGAAGCGCTGATCGTCAACCAGCCACTGCCTCCACGCCTCACCGCCGTTGGGGTTGACCGGCCTGGGGAGGTACGGCACGGGCTTGGCCGGATCGGAAACGTACTCATCGTAGGGCGTCGGCGTGGCCGCCGGAGCGTCAAACGACAAACTGCCATTCGCCGCCAGGTAAAGCGCTCGCGATTTATTGGCGCAGCCCTGCTCGCAACTGAGCGGCCACGCCTTGAAGTGCTCCCAGTGATTTTCTCCGGTGTTGTAAATCAGCACCGGCGGCGTGTCGGCCTTGGGAGCGCCGTCGAGCAAATACTGATTGAAAAATGGCAGCAGCACGTCGCGGCGGAACTGCGCAGTCGTGTTGCCGTCCCAGAGCAGCGGTCCCAGCGAGTAGCCGTCGTAGTTCATCTGGCTGTGCCGCCAGGGACCCATCACCAGAAAGTTTTTGTCATTGTTGGTGTCTTTTGGCTCGACCGCTGCGTAGCAGTGAATCGCTCCCCACATATCTTCCTGGTCCCACAAACCTTGTTCCCACATCACCGGCACCGTGAGCGGCAGCGCACCCATGATTTTGTCGAGAGCTTGCCCCTGCCAGAAAGCGTCGTAGGACGGATGCGCGTCGATCTTGATCCAGAATGGAAGTTGCTCCAGGCCGCCGGCGCGCGCAAAATCGCCGGCCGAGCCTATCTTCAGGTAGTTCGTGTAGTCGTCAGCTCCCTGGCGCGCGATGCTTTCGCCCTGCCCGCGCTCCGCGGTTTGTTCCGCGATGTAGTCGAGATTGTTCTGGCGAAACGCGCCGTAGTGGAACCAATCGTCGCCCATCCAGCCGTCGACCATCGGGCTTTCCGGCGCGGCCACCTTCAGCGCCGGGTGCGGATGGATTAGCGCCATCACTACTGTAAAACCTTCGTAAGACGATCCGAGCATGCCGACCTTGCCGTTGGACTCGGGCAGGTTTTTCACCAGCCAGTCGATGGTGTCGTAAGCATCGGTAGTGTCGTCGCTGCCGGTGGAATTTAGCGGGCCGATGGGCGGCGGCGTCATGAGGTACGCGCCTTCCGAACCATATTTCCCGCGGACGTCCTGAAACACGCGGATGTAACCGGCCTTCACAAAGAATTCGTCGCCCTGCGGCAGCGTATCCAGCATGTACGGCGAATTATTCCGCGCGGCGCGCCCTGCGGCGTTGTATGGAGTGCGCGTCAGCAGAATCGGCACATGCGCGGCGCCTTTGGGAATCACGATGACGGTGTAGAGCTTCACTCCATCGCGCATCGGAATCATTTCGACGCGCTTGGTGTAGTTGTAGTCCGCCGTCGGCGCCTTGAATGCCGAGGGAATGTCCGACTCCGTGGGCTTGTTTTGCGCAAACGATGGCACGCACAACAGAGTAAGAGCAAGCACGGCGATTACAGTGCGGCTGACGAAAGTCATGGGGTGTCCTTATAGGCTCGTAGGCGGAATCAAGTTGCCTGAGTTAACGGTCGCGAGACAGGGAAGATTACATCACGCCTGAGAATTTACGCAAACGCGTTCGGGCGCCGCAATCGTCTTCAACGGAAATCCTGGTTTTTCTGGCGGCTTGTTCCGGTGCTTCGCCACGCATGAATCCTGTCACTCGCTCTGGATCAGCCGTGCTCGCCATTGCCCTGCGGTCGCTGTGGGTGTATCTTAGCCGCCGCTCCGGGCCACCCAGGAATTCCTATCCCAACCCGGATATGGCGACCCTTAGGATAATCAAGGATTCGAGCCGGATGCTTCGCTGTGGCAGCATCCGAGGCCTGGGCGTGCGTTTTAGCGCGGGAGCGCTCCACCGCAGTCTTAACCTGCCCCTTCCGCGAAGTCACGGTTGGAGCCTGATGTGCATAATTGCGGGCAGGGCGAGTACCGGGCCGGGGCAAGTTCCGCAAATGTAACGTTTCCATCCTGAAATCGTACTCGGATGAGAAATCAGTGGGCCAATTGGACAATTGGTTTTCATAGGACTTGGGAGGCATTTCGATGCGGCGCATGGCGTTTGCCCTAATTGTGATTCTCGCGGGATGTTTCGCGCTCCCTGCCCAGGCGCAGAACAACACCATCAGCACGGTCGCCGGTGGCGGAACGAACCCGGCCACGCCAACTGCGGCGTATATTCCCGGCGTGTTTAGCGCGGTGCGCGACAGCGCCGGTAACACCTACATTTCGGCCCCCACTCTGAACGTCATCTACAAAGTAACGGCCGGCGGCTCGATGTCCGTCTACGCCGGAAATGGAATATTCGGCGATGGTGGAGATGGCGGCCCGGCGATTCAGGCCGGTCTCGATTTTCCGGAGGGCCTCGCGCTGGATAGTTCCGGGAACCTCTTTATCGCTGACGTTTTTAACGATCGCATCCGCCGGGTCGACGCGCAAACCCAGGTCATGACTACAGTGGCCGGGTCGGGGCTTCCCTTTTTTCCCACCTTTGGTGGTAATGGCGGCCCGGCGACCAGCGCGAGCCTCGCCTTCCCTCGAGGCGTAGCGGTCGATTCAAGCGGCAATATTTTTATCGCGGATACCTCCAACCAAGTTGTGCGCATGGTGGACAACACCGCCCAGCACATCATTACCACCTATGCCGGTAACGGAAATTTCGGGACCTCGGGAACCTCCAACGGGGATGGTGGGCCAGCCACCTCGGCGCAGCTTGCCAATCCCGAGGGCGTTACCGTGGATTCCACTGGCAACGTATACATCGCCGACACCGCCGATTCGGTGGTGCGCAAGGTCGACAGCGCCACGCACATCATCACTTCCTACGCGGGAAGTCCCGCCACTGCCAACACCAACGGCGGAGATGGCGGACCGGCGACGCAGGCTGGATTGAGCGCCCCAGCGGGCGTTTTCATGGACGCTAGCGGCAATTTGTTCATCGCCGATAGCGGCAACATGTCCATCCGCAAAGTGGACAACACAACGGCGCACGACATCACCACCGTCGCGGGCAATCGCACCGCATGTTTTGATCCCAGCACCGGCTGCGGCAATGGCGGCTCGGCCTTGAGCGCCAACCTGAACCAACCCGATTCGGTCAGCGTCGACGCCTCCGGCAATTTGCTCATCGCCGATACCGGCACGCAAACCGTGCGCATCGTCAGCGGCGGCACTATTTCCATTCTAGCGGGCGGCACGTCGGGCGGTGACAACGGACCCGCCACGAGTGCGATCCTCGGCCTTCCCAACGTTGTGGACGTGGACGGCAGCGGAAATCTTTTCGTCCTGGAGCAATACGGCGAACGAGTCCGCCGCGTGGCCGCGACTAACCAAACGATTACGACGGTGGCCGGCACGGGCGCGAAAGGCGGCCTGGGCAGCTACGGCGCAACCAACACCACCGCCGGACCAGCCCTCCAAGCGACTTTCATTTCGCCCTTTGCCATGGCCATGGACGGCGCCGGGAATATTTACGTCGCGGATGCCCGCGGACTGGTGATTCGCAAAATCAATGCCGCGACCCAGCAGATCTCGACGATCGCGGGCAACGGAAATTTTTGCAACGCCGCGCCCTGCGGCGATGGCGGAGCCGCCACCAGCGCGACGTTTCAGGAGCCGAGCGGTCTGGCCGTGGATTCCGCGAATAACCTCTACATTTCCGATGCCTCGACCAGTGTGATCCGCGTCTTGAATCAGACCACGGGCGTGATCAACACCTTCGCGGGATCCTATAGCCTAGCGAACTGCTCCGGCTACAATTCGGGGGGGTCAGCCTGCGGGGATGGCGGCTCCGCGCTTTCCGCCGCGCTGAATCAGCCCTTTGCGCTCGCCCTTGATTCGAATGGAAACGTGTATGTGGCCGATAGCGGCGACAACGCCGTACGCGTCATTAACACGTCCGGAATCATCGGGCCCTACGCCTTCAACGGCCTCCCCGGTTTTGGTGGCGATGGCGGCGATGCGCTCTCCGCCAGCATGACCGAAGCGCAGCAACTCGCCTTCGACCCGGAGAACAACCTTTATATCGGCGGCGGCCTGGACAACGTGGTGCGTCGCGTGGATTTCGCTACCGGATCGATTATCACCGTGGCCGGAAACATCGAGAATCTGGGCGGCGGATTTTCGGGAGATGGCGGCCCGTCCACGCAAGCCTCCATCGGCAACCTGGCCGCTGCGGTGGACGCGAATCACAATATTTATATCGCCGACGGAGCCGAGCGTATCCGCAAAGTCCACCTCGCGCCCGTGGCCGTGATCGACGCGACGGCGTTTACCGGCTCGTTCGGCGGTGTGCTGGCCGGCGCGCAAAGCGCCTCGCAGATCATCACCATCACGAACACCGGTCTCGATGATTTGCTCATCTCCAGCGTCAACATTCCCGCTGATTTTGCGGTGCAGAGCAATTGTTTGCCGAACGTCAACTTGATCCCGGGCTCCGTCGCGCCCGGGTACGGCTCGTGCGTTATGAACGTCGTGTTTACTCCGCCCGCCGGAATCGGACCCGGCACAATTACCGGAACATTTTCATTCGCCACAAACGATACGACTCATCCGTCATTCAGCATCGCGGTTTCCGGCACCGTGGGGGGAGCTCCCGGTAACACCTTGACCGTCACGGTTTCTCCCGCCGGCGGATCGATCCCGCAAGTTTCGAGCACGCCCGCCGGAATCAGTTGCCCCGGAACCTGCTCCGCCGATTTCGCCGCGGGCGAAGTTGTAACCCTGTCCACAACGCCCACGGCCAATACCGTCTTGACCTCCTGGAGCGGCGCCGGCTGCACCGGCAACGCCAATTGCGTCGTGACGATGAATGGCCCCCAAGCCGTTACCGCCACGTTCGGCAATCCCACCGTTACGGTTTCAGCACTGGGCAATGGCACCGGGACGATCACCAGCAATCCGGCCGGAATCAGTTGCACATTCAACGGCACCGCAACCAGTGGGACCTGCAGCGCCCCGATTGCTGCGACCTCCGGCGAGGTTACGATCACCGCAACCCCGAGCGGGACCTCGACGTTCGCGGGCTGGATGGGATTCTGCTCGGTAACTTCGGGAACCGGCCCCTGCACGGTTCCGGTGACCTCGTTCGGAACCTCGACCTCGCTGGTAGCGGGGGTCTTTAGCGCGGCTCCCCAGGCTTTTGCGAAAGGCCAAGTGTTCCTCGGCACTAGCGGCGGCATGGTCTTTGTTTACAGCCCTACCGGAACCCTCGTGCAAGTGCTCGGTTCCGGAAATTTTGGCGGCGACATCTACGGGCTCACTTTCGACCAGACGGGAAAACTTTACGCGGCAAATATCGACGCGAATAACGGACAAAGCAATGGCAACTTCGGCGTGGTGGAAACTTTCACCCCCAGCGGCTCCGGTCCAGCTCTATTCGGCAGCGGCTTCAATGAAGGGCCCGCTTCTCTGGTCATCGATCCGTCGAATAATTTGTTCGTTTCGCAAATTGCCGGACAGCAGTCGCTGTTGGAATTCGCGCAGCTCGAAAACGGCGCGCCCACTTCGACTTTCTTTCCGCCGGTGGATTCGGGCGGCGTCGACTGGATCGAGTTGCTGGATGATAACCAAACAATTCTGTACACCTCCGCTTCGAATGAGATCAAAGCGTTCAATATTATCGACAACACGTTCGTTGCGGATTTCGCGACGGGTTTGCCGGGCAAGGCCGCGTACGCCATGCGCGAGCTTCCCGACAAAAGTTTGCTGGTCGCGAATCTCGATCGCATCGTCCGGTTGAGTCCGGCGGGGGCGGTGATTCAGACCTACACGCCCGCGGCCGACGGTTCGTTCACGGATTTGAACCTCGACCCGAATGGCACGGATTTCTGGACCGGCAACAGCGTTAGCGGGACCGTGTATCAGGTCAACATCGCCACCGGAGCCGTCGATCATCAATTCACCACCGCATTGGGCTTTGCCACCTCCAGCCTCGGAATTTTCGGCGGCATCAACGGCCTCGCGGTATTTGGGCAGCCTGTTTCCGGCGGCACGGATCTTGCGGTGACGATGACCGCCGCGCCCAATCCCGTCGCGCAGAATGCGCCGGTGACCTACACGATCACCGTCACCAACAATGGTCCGCTAAACGCTCCTGCCGTTGTGGCCACCGATGCGTTGGCGCTGGGCGTGACGTTTGGCTCCGCGTCTGCCTCGCAGGGAACCTGCTCCGGCACCACCACGGTGTCTTGCAATCTGGGCACGCTGAACAACGCCGCCAGCGCAACCATTACGATCGTGGCCACGCCAACGCTGGGCGGCACTTTGTCGAACTCGGTCAACATCACCGCCGGTTTGCCCGATTCGAATACCGCCAATAACTCGGCAACGACTTCGACGACCGTGACCTCCGCCGCCTCCGTGACTCTCCGCGTAACTCTGCCCGGAAGCGCACTGGGAACCGTGACGGATAATCTCGGCCAAATTAGTTGCACGCAAGAGGGCGGCGCGAATCCAGCCGGAACGTGCTCGACGCAGTATCCCAGCGGCACGCAAGTGATTCTCACGGAATCCACGCCCGGAACTTTTGCCGGCTGGGCTGGCGCGCCCACCGCATGCACCGTCGCGGCAAGCACCTGCACGCTGACCGTGAGTGCGGCCGAGACCGTGGCCGCAACATTTAATTCCGGGCCGGGAACGTTCCCGCTGACCGTGCTGGCGGGGACTCCGCACACCGGAGCAGGAACAATCACCAGCGCTCCCGCCGGAATTGCCTGCACGCTCACGGGCGCCACGGCGAGCGGCACGTGTACATCCAACTTTGCGGCCGGCACGATTGTCACGCTGACCTCCGCGGCGAGCGGCGGATCGTCATTCTTTGGTTGGAGCGGTACAAACCCCATCTGCCTGAGTAGCAGCAGCGTGAGTTGCGTGGTGGCGATCTCGGCGGCCCAAATGGTCGATGCGGAGTTTACCTCGGGGGGCGCGACGGTGAACGTCACCGTGACCGGAGCTGGAAATGTGCAGGACACGGCCAACGCGGGCGCGATCAACTGCACGAACACCGCGTCCGGACCGCAAACCGGCAATTGTACGTCGGGCTACGCGCTGGGCACGGTGGTCACGCTGGCGGAAACGCCGGCGAGTGGCGCGTCGTTTACCGGCTGGGGCGGAACATCTTGCGCGAATCCGGCGGCGGCGACGTGCAGCTTCACGGCGGCGTCGGCATCCGCTCCGTACAATATTTCCGCGACGTTTGGCGCCGGGAGCGGCGGCGGCCTTTCGTTCACTTCCACCACCCTACCCGCGGGCGCTATCACCGTTCCTTACGGCGCGGATATACCGGTAACCGGCGGCACGCCTCCATACACGTTTGCTCTCGCTAACGGCAGCACTCTGCCGACGGGGTTCACGCTGGATGCAACCTCCACCGGCAACGCAGCGTCCGGGCACATCCTTAACAATGCTCCCCAGAACGCCGGTACATTCACCTTTGGCGTAGTCGTCACGGACTCGACAACTCCAACGCCGCTCACCGCCAACGGTACGATTTCGCTCACCATCGCGGCGATGCCCCCGAACACCCAGCCGGGGCTGCTCAAGGGCCAATACGCGATACTGCTGCGGGGTTTCAACGAACTGACCGGCTCAGAGGAAGCTATCGTCGGCAGCCTTACCTTCGACGGTTCGGGCACCATCAGTCCCGGAACGCTCGACGTCAACTCCACCACCACGATTGGAATTGCCCAGAATCTTGCCGCCACGGGCGTTTACGTCATTGGGCCTGACAACCGCGGAGTCATGAGCATCACGCCCGCAGGGGGGAACACGGGGATATTCACTTTCTCCGTGGGCGGCGTGCTGAACGGCGTGGCCAGTACGGCGTACCTTACATCCTTCACCGATGATACCGGCACGGGCGACCTTTACGCCGGAACCTTGCGGCTGCAAGACCCCACTTCGTTCAACAACGCGGCCTTCGCTGGGACCTATGTTTACGCCAGTACGGGCCAGGACCCCCAAGGTAATCGCGCTGCGGAAATCGGCTTGACCACGCTGAATGATGCGAACGCCGTCACGTCCGGCAGCGCCGATGCGAATGAAGAGGGCCTCGCGGGAATCATCAGCACCATCACCGGGAGCTACACCACCCCAGGCCCCAACGGCCGCAGTTTGCTTACACTGACCTTGAACACGTCGCCCTCGAGCGTCGTGGTGTACCAAATTTCGGCAAACGAAGTGATTCACATGACGCTCGATCCGCGCGCCTCCAACGTCCTCCTCGTGGGTTCGGCGTTGCGCCAATCCAACCCAGGTTCATTCTCGAATACTTCGCTGGCGGGCCCGGATGTACTCAGCCTGGCCGGCACCGCCGGAACGCAGGGCACCTCCGCCATCGTTGGCCTGTTGACGGTCACGCCGGGGCCAACTCCGATCATGGATCTAACTGCCGATTCGAATGACCACGGCAACATCACGATTGGCCAGGCCTTGAGCGGACCATTGTCGATTGCCGCGAGTGGACGCGGCACCGCGACGCCGGGCGCCAACAGCTTGATTTTCTATCTCACCCAGCCGGATAGCGGTTTTGCGATGACGACCGATAATTCGGTCTCCCTCGGGCCGATCGTGCCCCAGGCTGGCGCACCGTTCTCCGCTGCGCCGTTTGCGAATAACAATTTGTTTCTTGGCCAGCAGGAAGCCGTAACCGGCCAATCATCGGAGTTTTCCGGAATCGCCGCGCTCGGTGCGGCAAATAGTTTGACGGCGACCGATGATGAGACTCATTACGGCGGAGATCTCTTCTTCGATCAGGCGCTCGGGACCTTTACATATTCGGTCAGCCCGGCCGGCCACTTCACCTTGACCAGCTCGACCCAGGGCAACTCGTCCGGGTACGTAGTCTCTCCCTACCAGCTTGTTTTCATGGACACCGCCGGACCGGCCTCGGATCCGACACCTTCGGCTCACCCGCATGTGGGTGTCCTGCAATCCATCCCCGCCCAGGCGATGATGGCGGTGACGCTTGCGCCAACCAGTTTGACGTTTAATTCCCAAGCGGTGGGGACCACGAGCGCGGCTCAAACCGTAACGCTGACGAACACCGGCGACGTGGCCTTGGCGATCTCTGGAATCACCCTGACCGGAACGAACGTCGGTGACTTTGCTCAGACCAATACTTGTCCGGCTTCGTTGGCGGCGAGCGCGAACTGCGCCATCAGCGTCACCTTTGACCCCGCGGCTGCCGGAGCGCGCAGCGCCGCCCTCAGCATTGCAGACAACGCCGCAGGTAGCCCGCAAACCGTGCCATTGGCCGGGACCGGAACCACCGCCACGACTGCTCCAGCGGTGACGCTGGCCCCGACCAGCTTAACGTTTGCCTCGCAGGCCGCCGGAACGACCAGTGCCGCGCAAAGCGTAACGCTCACCAATAGCGGCAACGCGGCGTTGACGATTGCGGAAATCACCCTGACCGGGACGAATGCCGGTGACTTCGCCCAGACCAATACGTGCCCGGCATCTTTGGCGGCCAGCGCCACCTGCACCATCAGCGTCACCTTTGACCCCGCGGCTGCCGGAACGCGCAGCGGCGCAATCAGCATTGCCGACAACGCCACGGGTAGCCCGCAAACCGTGTCATTGGCTGGGACCGGAACCGGCACGCTGGGACCGAATCCCGTCCCGCTGCTGAACCTGCCGCTCGGACCCGATGCGGCGGCGCCGGGCGGAGCAGCATTCACTCTCACGGTGAACGGAACCGGCTTTGTATCCGGCGCGACCGTTGATTGGAACGGCAGTCCGCGGACCACCACCTTCATCAGCGGTCATCAGTTAACCGCGACCATCAATGCAGCGGACATCGCCGCGGCGAAAACGGCCTCGGTCACGGTGGTGAATCCCGGCGCAGCCCTCTCGAACGCCGTGTTCTTCACAGTGACGAATCCCGCGGCTTCCTCATCCTTCGCCACCGGTTCACCGATCACCGTGGGGACCGGCCCTTTTGCTGTCGCAGTGGGAGATTTTAACGGCGACGGCATTCAGGACTTGGCAATTGCAAACGACGGGGCTAGCACCCTGACCATCCTGCTCGGCAACGGTGACGGCACCTTTCGAGCGGCCGCCGCGCCTCCCGGCACGTTTTCCGGTCCGGACGCCATCGTAGTTGCCGACTTCGACGGCGACGGAAAACTCGATTTGGCGGTCCTCAACGGCGGTAACAACACCGTCACGATTCTCCTCGGCAATGGAGACGGAACCTTCTCTCTTCCCGATGCGGCGACTCCCACCACCGGTTCAAATCCCTTGTCCTTTGTTGCCGGAGATTTCAACGGAGACGGCCATGTGGACATCGCGGTGGCGAATTACCGCAGCAACAATGTGACGATCCTGCTGGGCAATGGGGATGGAAGTTTCACCGCTACGGACGCCACGCCCGCCACGGGCGTTTTCCCGGCCGCCATCGTTGCCGGCGATTTCAATAAAGATGGAAAACTGGACTTGGCCGTCGACAATCAATGCGGCACCGGTTCTTGTGCTGCCGGCACGGTGACGATTCTGCTGGGCGATGGCACCGGCAACTTCACGCCCACAGCGGTCTCTCCATCCACCGGCTCCGGCCCAGTTTCCATGGCGATTGCGGATTTCAACGGCGATGGGAATTTGGATTTGGCAGTTCCTAGCGACTGCGGCGCCAGCGGTACTTGCACCACAAACGGCGCCGTCACGATTTTGCTGGGCGATGGCACCGGCAACTTCACGGCCGGCACTTCCATGGCGGCCACCGGCCTGCGTCCTTACGGAATTGTCGTCGGCGATTTCAATGGCGACGGGAAGCCGGATTTGGCCATTGCCAATAACGACAGCAACACCGTCAGTGTCTTGCTCGGCGATGGTGCCGGTAACTTCACGCCCATCGCATCGCCCCTGGTCACCGGCCCCGGTCCGGTCTTCCCCGCCGTTGGGGACTTTAACAATGATGGGCGCCTGGACATCGTCGTCCCCAATTCGGGTTCCGATACGATCTCCGTCTTTCTGGCGGCGGGCAGCCCCGCGGGTCCGGCCATCACTATTACGCCCTCCAGCCTCACTTTCGCTTCTCAGAATTTGAACACCACGAGCGCGGCGCAGACCGTCACCGTTTCCAATAACAGCGGCTCAACGGTCACTTTCACGAACATCACAACCACCGGCGATTTTGCCGGCGCGACCCTCGCGCAGTGCCCGATGATTCCATCAGGCGCGACCACCTGCACGTTCCAGATCACCTTCACCCCAACTGCCGCGGGCGCCCGGACCGGCGCTATCACTTTCACCGATAACGCTACCGGAAGTCCGCAAATGGTGACCTTGACCGGGACAGGCGCGGGAACGGCGGGAACCATCGCCCTGAATCCGCCCAGCCTGACCTTCGCAGCGCAGGCCGTGAACACGACCAGCGCGCCCCAAACCGTTACGGTCTCCAACACCGGAAATGTGCCGGTGGGCCTAACCGGATTGGGAATTACCGGACCCTTCGCAGTTGCGTCCGGCGCAAACGCCGGGACGTGCACTTCGGAAACGGATCTAGCCGTGGAAGCAAGCTGCACGGTCAACGTCACGTTCACGCCGACTGCGTCGGGCTCCGCGACCGGGACGCTGAGCATTTCCGACAACGCCACCGGCAACCCTCAAATGGTTGCGCTCACTGGAACGGGTGGACAAAATGCCGTGACCATCACTATTCCGGCGGGAGGATCGACGTCCGCGACCACCACTCCGGGAGGCACCGCGTTTTACGGCCTCATAATTACCGGCACGCCGGGAACGACCGAGACCGTGCAGTTGGGGTGCATGCCCTCATCGCCCTTGATCACCTGCCAGGTGGTTCCCAGTACCGTGACGCTGACCGGCGGGACCACCGAAGTCGCTTTCGGCATCACCACATTCTGCCAGGGAGCAACCACAACCGGCGCTCTGCTTCCTTTCAACATCGGAGGAAGGCTCGGACTGCTGCTAGTGATCCTGGCTTTTGGCGGAATGATCTGGGCGCTGCAGCGAAATCGCCAGCTCGCCCTGACCTTCGCGATGATCATGTTGATGGCCCTGGGCTCGGCCGCCTGCGCCAGCCTGCCCAAGGGCCCCGCCGGAGTAACCCCGGCGGGCACCTATACCCTTACGCTCACCGCCACCGTGAACGGCAAGACCCAGACGCTGCCGAACTTTTTGACCCTGATCGTGCAATAGAAAAAGCCTCGAACGAGAGCAGCAGCCATGCAACTTGTTCGGGATTCTCCATCCAAAAGCAGCGCGCCACAACGCGGTCTGTGGGGCCGGTCTAAGGCCGGTCCGTTTTCGTTTTCAGCTTGATGCCAGCTCCAACCGAAATTTCGATGTATTTACGCCGGAAATTTCCATAAAATCTCCCGCCGCTCTGAATCGGTGCCGCATTCGGGACTCGTAGTTGTGGTATGGTGCGCGCATCACGCGGCGATTCGCGATCTCGGCCGTGCTGCGGCGGCTACTTCAAGACCATGGAACCTAAAAAATACACCATCGTGGGACTCGGCGAATTGCTGTGGGATTTATTTCCCGGCAAGAAACAACTCGGCGGCGCGCCCGCCAATTTTTCGTACATGACCCATCTGTTGGGCGACACCGGAATCATCGCCAGCCGCCTGGGCAGCGACGCGCTCGGCCTTGAAGCGCGCGAAACCCTCGATCGCCTCCAGGTGGATGCTTCCCAAGTGCAAACCGACGCCGTGCATCCGACCGGAACGGTGGTCGTCCATATCGCCGCGGACGGCCAGCCCAGTTACGAACTCATCGAGCCGGTCGCCTGGGACTTCCTGGAATGGACGCCGGAATGGCAAAATCTGGCGCGGCACGCGGATGCGGTTTGCTTCGGCTCGCTCTCCCAGCGTTCGCGCATTTCTCATGAAACCGTGCGCACTTTCTTGCGCTGGACCGAGCCCACGGCCGTGCGCGTTTTCGATGTGACCTTGCGGCAGAATTTTTACTCGCGCGTCGCGCTCGATGAATCGCTTCGCTCCGCGAACATCATCAAATGCAATGAAGAAGAACTGGCCACGCTCGTCCGCGTATTCGATTCCCCCGCGAAAACGATCGAGGACTCCGCGCACTGGTTGCTTGGAACTTTCGGCGCGGAATTGGTGTGCGTCACGCGCGGCGAGCGGGGCAGCAGCCTGTTCACCAAGTCGGAAAGCGATACGCATCCGGGCCAGCGCGTCCAGGTGGCCGATACCGTCGGAGCCGGCGACGCGTTTGCCGCCGCCCTCGTCTACCATTACCTCCGCGGTTCGTCCCTCCAGGCCATAAACGAAGCCGCGAACCAGATGGGCGCGTGGGTCGCTTCGCAAGCAGGCGCCACGCCCCCGCCCAATGAAGAAGTCCTGGAGCGCGTTCGAGCCGGCTCTCCGCTCGTTCTTTAGAGTCACTTAGAACTCTGCACTGGCCAGCGCCCTAAGAAACAAAACGGTCGCTTGAGCCGTACCACATGTCAATGAAACTGAACCAGAGTCACGCTGTCTGGATGCTCTGCGCCTTCGTTGGCGTTATCCTCGTAGCCGCCGGCCTCGAATGGTCCCTTCGCCTCGCGCCTTCCATTCAGGTCGGGACCGCCGTCGTGAGCCAAACTCTTTGCGGAGAAATTTTCATCTCCGGCCTTGATGCCAACCGGGTCTTTGCGGAAGAGATTCGGCCCCGGCCCAACTTCAGAATCCTACTGAAACGTCTGCGCTACCAAGTGCATCCGTCGAGCGGCCAGGTTGTGACGACTTGGTTCGGCCACTTCCCCAGCGTTGCGACCTACCGCCCCGGTTACGGTTGCACGTTGGGAAATCCCGAATCCGCCACAACCGCCATCGCGCCATCTTCCGCGCCCGGCGCGGAATCCGGCGCCCTGCCCGTCGTCACGCCGCCCGCAGGTTCCCCGCTAAACGATGCGCTGGACGACGCCTTCGCCGAATCCGCGCAACCGCCATTCCGCCAACTCCGGCAGGTCCGCGCGATCGTGATCGTGCGCGACGGCAAAATCATTGCCGAGCGTTACGCTCCGGGCATCGCGCCGGATACTCCCCTGCTCGCCTACTCCGTCAGCAAATCGCTAATCAACGCGCTGATTGGCATTTTGGTTCGCGACGGCAAACTCGACGTCTACGTGCGCGCCCCGGTCCCAGCCTGGAGTTCGCCGTCCGATCCTCGCCACGCCATTACGCTCGACGAGCTCCTGCGCATGACTTCCGGCCTGAACCTCACCGAAAGCGATACCGGTCTCGATCCCGTTTCGCGCATGTTATTTCGCGAAAGCGACATGGCCGCGTACGCGGAAAGCGCCAGGCTCAAAGCCATCCCCGGCACGACCTGGGAATACACCAGCGGCAACACGCTGATCGCCTCGGCGATTTTGCGGGACGCCGTAGGCGGGCGCGCCGATGATGTCCGGAATTTCGCCCGCAGCCGGCTGTTCGATCCGGTGGGAATGCAGCACGTCACCATGGAATTCGATAGCGCCGGCACCCCGGTCGGCTCGACCCGTTTCTTCGCATCGGCGCGGGACTGGGCGCGCTTCGGCCAACTGTATCTCGACGACGGAATCGTCAACGGAAAGCGAATTCTGCCGGAGGGTTGGGTCGCCTACTCGGCCAAGCCGACGCTTGCGAGCGATTACGGCGCGGGGTTTTGGGTCAATGCCGGACAAGCCGAAGATGCGCGGGAGCGTGTGCAAGCCGGAATGCCGGCCGATTCTTTCTATGCATCGGGAAATCTCGGGCAACGCATCGTGATCATCCCGTCGCAACGCCTGGTGCTCGTGCGATTCGGCGTCACCATCGGTTATCCGGGACAGGACATTCGTGGATTGCTCCGCCTGGTATCCGCCGTCATCGCTGCACAGCACCCCTCGACGCCCGAGGCGCGATGAAATAACTCCGGATGATCATCCCGGCGGCAACTCGCCCGACGGAATCCGCTCTTCTCCGGTTTTCGCGTTAGCCGGTCGCCAGGTATCGATGCACGAACGCCACCGCCATCGCCCCTTCTCCTACGGCCGATGCGCAACGCTTGATCGATCCATGACGCACGTCGCCCGCCGCGAACATCCCCGGCACATTCGTTTCCAGGAAATATGGGGCGCGGGCCAGCGGCCAGTTCACCGCTTTTTTCAGATACGGCGTCAGGTCCGGCCCAGTGACCAGATAGCCATCCGCATCGCGCGCGATACCCGCTTCAGCAGCCCAGTCGGTGCGGGGTGCGCCGCCGATGCAAAGAAAAAGCCACTTGGTGCGAATCTGTTGCTCGGCGTTCGTCAGCAGGTTCCGGATCGTGATCGCCTCGAGTACCCGGTTGCCCTGCAGCGCCGTAACCGCCGAATTCGTAATCACCGTGATGTTCGGCGCGGACGAAATGCGATCGACCAGATATTGCGACAGCGTATTCTTCAGGGCGTCCCCGCGCACCACGATGGTCACCTGGCTTGCGAATTTCGAGAAATGCATCGCCGCCTGCCCCGCGGAATTGCCTCCTCCCACCACGACGACATGCTCGTTGGCGCATAACGCCGCCTCGCTCGAGCCCGCTCCGTAGTAAACGCCTTGCCCGGCAAATTCCGCTTCGTTCGGCAGACCGAGCTTCCGGTAGTTGATGCCCGTCGCGCAGATCGTGGCGCGTGCGATGATCTTCGTCCCATCGGCGAGCGTTCCGACTCCCTTACCGGTGACGAATTCGCCTCGCACACCTTCGCGCGCAATTAAGATCTCGGCGCCAAACTTGTAGGCCTGTTCGCGGGCGCGATCCGCCAGTTCGGCTCCGCTAATGCCCTTCGGGAAGCCAAGATAATTTTCAATCCTCGAACTGCTTCCGGCCTGCCCGCCAATGGCGTTTTTCTCGATCAGCACCGTTTTGAGTCCTTCGGATGCGCCATACACTGCCGCGCTGAGCCCCGCCGGGCCGGCGCCGTAAATCGCCAGGTCGTATTCGCTGCGGCACGGATCGTGGAACCAGCCGAGTTTTTCGGTGATCTGCCGGATGGTGGGGCGCTCGAGCCGGGCGCCGTCGGAAAATAGGATCAGCGGCAAACGCACGTCGCCCAAGCCGTCTACGCCGATCTCCCGCGCTTCCTGGTCGTCTTTCAGCACGATCCATTCGAACGGCACGTCGCTGCGGTGCAAAAAATCCCGAATCGAGTACGCGGCCGAGCAGCCCGGCACTCCGATTACTTTCGTGGGAAGAGGTTTCGCGACTTCTTGCTGTGGTTGCATAGATTCCTCAGATGTTCTGGAATGGAGTGAGGGAGCAGCCCGATTCTTGCTTCCAACGCCAGCGAGAAGTCTAGCGCGTTTGCCCCACGGGCAGGTAGTGCCGGCGCGAAGACGGACCAGATTTCGGGCAGTTGAGGGCATCTGATTCTCCCAGCCACGCGTACTATCCAGTAGGTGACCATGAATCGATTATTCCGCGCTTTGCTCGTGATCCTGCTCGTTGCCAGCCCGGGGATCGCCCAAGAGCGCGCCGCCCCGAAACCGTCTTTGAATTGGCAACCGTGGTCCGCCAAAGTTTTCGCGGACGGCAAGCACCAGAACCGTTTCGTGCTGCTGGATCTCGAAGCTGTCTGGTGCCACTGGTGCCACGTCATGGACGCGAACACCTACAGCGATCCTGGCGTCATCAAGCTTTTGCAAAGCCGCTACATCGTCGTCAAAGCCGACCAGGATTCGCGCCCCGATCTTTCCACTCGCTACGAAGACTACGGCTGGCCCGCCACGATCGTATTCGATGGCGACGGCCACGAAATCGTGAAGCGCCAGGGTTATCTCGCTCCTGATGAAATGTCCTCGATGTTGCAGGCCATCATTGACGATCCCTCGCCGGGTCCGTCGGTGCAGGCCGCACCAAAACTCACCATTCCCGCAAATGCGATTCTCGCTGCGCCGGTCCGCACCAAGCTGCTCGCAAATTATTTTGCCGGCTACGACGAAAAATACGGGAGCTGGGGCACCGATCAGAAATTTCTGGATTGGGATTCGGTCGAATACGCAATGGTTCTCGCCAGCCGCGACGGAAACAAACAGGCCGAATACATGGCGCGGCAGACGCTCGACGAGCAGCTTCATCTTCTCGACCCGGCCTGGGGCGGCGTGTACCAATATTCAACCGATGGCGACTGGGAGTCGCCGCACTTCGAAAAAATCATGCAAATGCAGGCCGAAAACTTGCGGATCTATTCGCTGGCCTACGCGCAGTGGCGGGACCCGAAATATTTGCACGCCGCCCAGGAAATTCGCCGCTATCTGAAGACCTTTTTGATTTCCCCGGACGGAGCTTTCTATACCAGCCAGGATGCCGACGTCATCCCAAGCCGCCATAGCGCGGATTATTTCGCGTTGGACGATGCGAAACGGCGGGCGCAGGGCGTGCCGCGCGTCGACCAGCATATCTATGCGCGCGAAAACGGCTGGGCCATCAACGGGCTCGTCGCCCTCTATGCGGCCACAGGTGATGCCCCGGCTCTCGATGAGGCCCTGCGCGCGACACGTTGGATTATCGCGAACCGTGCGCTTCCCGGCGGAGGATTCCGCCACGGCTCGAGCGACTCGAACGGCCCTTATCTTGGCGACACCATCGCTATGGAACGCGCCTTCCTTTCACTTTATGGCGCCACCGCCGGCCGCCAGTGGCTCGTTCGCGCCGAAGCCGCCATGAAATTCATCGACGCCAACTTCAGGGACCCGCAGGGCGCGGGCTTCGACAGCTCGAAATCGCCCACGGATCGCGCCTACGCTCCGCATCCCGAGCGCGATGAAAATGTCGTGGTTGTTCGCGCGGCGAATCTGCTGTTTCGGATCACGGCGAACGCCGCTGACAAAGACATTGCGGACCGTGCCATGCGCTACGTTGCCGCCGATCCGGTGGTGTTCCGCCTGCCCGCTGCCGCGCCTCTCTTGGCCGACTACGAACTCTCGGCCGAGCCGCTTCACCTGACCATCGTCGGCCGCAAAGACGATCCCCTCGCAAAAAGTCTTTTCGAGCAGGCGCTCCGCTACCCTTCCAGTTACAAGCGCCTGGAATGGTGGGATCCCGGCCAGGGTGCCGCGGGTCGCCTGCCGAATCCGGACGTTCAATATCCCAGCCTGAAAGTATCCGCGGCGTTTATCTGCACCAGCCGGACCTGCTCGCCCCCCATTTTCAAACCCGCTGATCTGCCAACGAAGATCGAAAAACTGCTAGCCGCGTCCTCCAACTCGGGACCCGCGCCAAACTGAGCCGCTGCCGGTGCCGTCTTTGGCTCGCGACGCTCGCCGTGCCGGGGAGAAGATTGCTGTCCTTCTGAACTATTTCCACGACTTGTCCGTCTAAAAAACCCTGTAACCAATCGCTCGGCCAGGAATCTCAATGATGTAAGGGGTCTGCCGTCCGGGGTAGGTAACCGTTCACCTAAAGCGGCGACGTGCCGGGTGATCGTGGCAGGCGAAAGTCATTGTCCATGACGATTTCGTGGGTGTATGCTTCGGACGAAAATCCCGGTTATGTCCGGGATCCTGAAGCCCAACCCAATCCACATCAATCGACAACCAGGGAAATCCAGTCCTCCCTGCCACAACGTACTATCGGCACGAGCTGTCTAGCTCAAACTCAACTGGAGGTAGTTGCGAAATGACTAAGTCAAAGAAGGCGCTGATTGCTGGTGCAGCACTCGCTGGTTTGCTGGTGGGAACGAGTCCGACGATCCAAGCATCGAATCTCTTGTCGGGAATGCACGCAGGCGTGCAGTCCGACCAGACTCCGTCCGACAGCAAGGTAAAGGAAAAGCATGCTTGCAAGGGTCAGAACTCCTGCAAGGGAAACGGTGGATGTAAATCGAGCGACAATGGCTGCAAGGGCAAGAACTCCTGCAAGGGCAAGGGCGGCTGCGCGACAGACGGCTCGAAGATGCCCAAGGCCTAGTCCTAGAAACCCCTTTCCATCAGCATTCCTGGGATGTTGGGGGCTGCGATCGAATCCGATTTCAGCCCTCATCGTCCGGGAAATCACCGGAGTTTTGAAATGCCCGCAAATACGTTCAATGGATACACGGACTACGGAATCGGGATTGGCCTCAGGGTTCCCCATTACCAGCACATTCTGACCCGCAAACCCGTCGTGGACTGGTTTGAAATTATCTCCGAAAATTTCATGATCGACGGCGGACGCCCGCTGCGTATCCTCGACGAAATTCTCGATCAATACAAAGTCGTGCAGCACGGCGTTTCCATGTACTTCGGCTCCGCGCAGCGCGCCGACCGCGAACACCTCCGCCGCCTGAAGACACTCGTCCAGCGCACCAAAACCCCCTGGCTTTCCGACCATCTCTGCTGGGGCAGCGTCGATGGCCGTTACACCCACGACCTGCTGCCCATGCCCTACACTTTCGAAGCCGCGCGCCTCACCGCGCAGAAAATTCGCGAAGTCCGCGACTTCCTGGAAATTCCCATCGCTGTTGAAAACGTCAGCAGCTACGCGGAATTCCACGTTTCGGAAATGACCGAATGGGAATTTCTGAACGAAGTGGTCGAACGCGCCGACTGCGGCATTCTGCTCGACGTGAACAATATCTACGTCTCCTCGCAAAATCACAGTTTCGATCCGTTTGCGTATGTCAACAGCGTCCCTGCCGCGCGCGTCGCGCAGATTCACATCGCCGGCCATTCGAAATATCGCAAATATATCCTCGACACCCACGATCATCCGGTAATCGATCCGGTATGGAAGCTCTACGCCCGCGCGATTGAGCGCACCGGCCACACCGCAACCCTTCTCGAATGGGACGACAGCATTCCCGCCTTCGACGAAGTGCACGACGAAGCGCTGAAAGCGAACAAATTCCTCTCGAGCGCCTCGCTCGCCACCGCCGTATGAACCTTCTCGGCATTCAACGCCAGATGGCGCGCGCGGTGATGACGCCTCTCACGCCCTCCGAACGCATGCGCTCCGTCGCGCCCGGCGGCCGCTGCCTGCGCGCTGTCGCCACTAAAATCATCAAGCCGAACGACCGCCTCACCTCCTTCGAGCGCCTCGAGATTTACAACCGCCAGTACTGGTTCCGCGTGCTTTCGGGATTTGCCGAGGATTTTCCCGGCCTGCGCGCCGTCCTCGGCACCCGCGTCTTCGACAAGGTGGCGCAAGCGTATCTACGAGACTGTCCTTCGCGGTCCTTCACCATGCGCAACATCGGCTCGCAACTCCAAGCGTGGCTGAACAAGCATCCGGCCTTCGCGAAATCGAAACAGAAGCTCGCGCTCGACATGGTCCGCCTCGAATGGGCGGAGATAAACGCCTTCGACGGGAAGCGCGACACGCCTCTAACACCCGAAGACCTGGCGCAAGCCGATCCCGCGAAACTGCGCCTGCGTTTGCAGCCCTACCTCACTCTGCTGGATCTGCGTTACCCCGTGGACGACTTGCTTCTTGAAGTCCGCAAAAATTCCGCAGAGGTAAGCGTCGCCAGCAACGCCTTCAGCGAACGCCACAAAACCAAGCGCGTAACTGCCGTCGCCCGCATGAAGCCCAGCCCCATTTTTCTCGCCGTTCATCGCCTGGGCGAAGAGGTTTACTTCCGCCGCCTGGAACGCGAGGAATTCGCCATTCTTTCCTTGCTGCGCGGCGGAAAATCTCTGAACGCCGCGATCGAATTCGGCCTGCGCAAAAGCGCCACACCCCTCGATGCCCGCCCGCTGCTCGTGCAGAAATGGTTTCAGACCTGGTCTACGCTCGGATGGTTCTGCCCCTGGACAAAAAGTTCCGCAAAATCATAACCACCGGCCAAATTCAAATACGAAAAAAGAGAGAATCATTGATGAGCAATTTGACGAATCAAATCGAACGCCTGCACGACCTGTTCGTCAGGGTGACCTCGAGCCTGCAATCGCCCTTCCTGCTGGCCATTCGCCTCTACTGGGGATGGCAACTCGCCCAGAACGGCTGGGGCAAACTTCACAATTTGCCGCACGTCGTTGAATTTTTTCAAAGCCTGGGATTGCCCGCCCCGGCCTTCACCGCAACGTTCGTCTCCAGCTTTGAATTTGTGGGCGGAATTCTTCTCGCCTTGGGATTGCTCTCGCGCATCGTCTCCTTGGGAATCGTGATCGATATGACCACGGCCTACCTTACCGCCGACCGCGAAGCCGTCACTGCCTTCTTTTCGGATCCCGGAAAATTCTACGGCGCCGATCCCTTCATCTTCTGGTTCGTCGCCCTGATCGTCTTGTTTTTCGGCCCCGGGAAATTCGCCCTCGATACCCTGGCGAAACGTCTACTGCGACAACAACACTCAGCCGCAGCGTAAGGATTTTGCATCATAGCTAAGTTCGCTTCGTACTTGGTGAGGTCTGATGCATGGCTTTCAGCGAACACTTCGATTTCGAATCGGAATGCGATCGCCCAGCTTGCTGTGCCTGTTCGTTCTATTCGTTGCAGCCTGCGCGTTTCCCGATGACACCATGACCTCCACGCTGCTCGTCGGAAACTCCCGAATCGATGTCACCGTCGCCGATGGCGAGCTTCACGCCTCCAAGGAAGACGTTATAAAGTGGGTGCAGTGGGCCGCCGAATCCGTTGCCGGCTACTACGGCCGTTTCCCTGTTCCGCACGTGGCGCTGCGCATCATTCCCACGAGCGGCAGCGGCGTGCGCGGTGGCCGCACCTGGGGCGATCACGGCAGCCATATTTCGATTCACGTCGGCAGCGATACCACCTGGCCCGATTTCGCGAACGATTGGATGCTGACCCACGAAATGATCCACCTCTCGTTTCCCTCCGTCGCCGACGATCATCACTGGATCGAAGAAGGCATCGCGGTCTACGTCGAACCCATCGCCCGCGTCCGCGCTCATCACCTGGACGTAAATCAGATGTGGTTCGAGGTCATGCGCGACCTGCCCAAGGGTCTGCCACAGGCCGGCGATGAAGGCCTGGACCGTACCCACACCTGGGGCCGCACCTACTGGGGCGGCGCGCTTTTCTGCTTTCTCGCCGACATTGAAATTCACCAGAAAACCGAAAACCGCAAAGGCCTGCAGGATGCCCTGCGCGTCATCCTCGACGCCGGCGGCGACATTCGCGAGGATTGGGATCTGGAAAAGGCGCTGAGTATCGGCGATCAGGCCACCGGCGTGGCCGTCCTGAAACCGCTGTACGAAAAAATGAAAGACCAGCCGTCTCCCGTCGATCTGCCCGCGATTTGGACCCAGCTAGGAATCGTGCGCGACGGCGATACCGTCAAATTCATCGACCCCGCGCCCTTGGCGAAAACGCGCGACGCCATGACCTACGGCTCCGCGGCACCCGCGGCGAAACCATCCGCAGCCCTCGAGAATTTGACAATTTTCGCCGGCCGCACCACCCGCTAAGCCGTAGCTGCGCTCCGGCGCGTTGGAAACCCCAAAGTAACGATGTGATTTGGTCGACGACGCCCGCGTGATCACCCACACGCAAAAACCTCACATGTCATCCCCAAGCGCAGCGCTGGCCACGCCAAAGCAGCATCCCCGCGAAGGCAGGAGAGACCCGCCTCTCACGATCCGGCGTCGCCTCCGCTGACCTCCGTCATCGTCCCGCCTTTGGCCGTCATCCAGAGGAGCGCAGCGACGAAGGATCTCTCCTGCGTTTGCTTGATTTGCGTTGTCATTTGTGGGTCGCGGCTTCAGCCGCGACTTAAATCAATGCCTTCGTCTAATTTCCGCTTGCGCGCCCTCTGCGCAAGCCTTCGTGGAGTGCCATCTCGATTTTCCGCGCAGCCTTTTCGCACGAACTCGCGCGACGCCGCTGCTACTCTCCGCCCGTGACCCGCGCGCCATGTCGAAATCTTTCCAGTGCCTCCAAAATCTGCGCTCCATACAATTCCGTCTTGCGCTCGCCGAATCCCGAAACCCGCCGAAGCTCCTCCAGCGACCTCGGCCGCATCCGGCACAATTCATTCAACGACGAATCGTGCATCACAATGAACGCCGCCGTCTTCATTTCCTTCGATGCAACTCTTCGCCACTCGCGCAAATATTCCCGTAATTCCGGATCGACGTCATCCGCGCCCGGCTCCCCCAACCCCTTCACTATTCTCGGACGCGCGCCAAAACTGCTAGCGGACTCGTCCCGAGCCGCGCCAGACTTCTTTGCCGATCCCCACCATCCCGAATCCCCTTCCCGTCCAACCCGTGGGACTCCTGAGGCGCCTGCTGCCGCGGCCCAACTCTTATCCGTCGCCGACCGCGACCCGCGCGTAACCGTATACCCCGCCTCAATCGCCGGCGCACCCGCGCGCTTCTTCCGCCGCGCAGGTTTCGTCAGCGGCGCCCGCTCCGCCTTCAGCCACTCGATGGAAATCCCGCAAACATCGCAAGCCCCGCACGTTTTCCATTTCGGATTTTCCCCAAAATGCTGGCAAATCTGCCGGTGCCGGCAATTCGCCGACTCGACGAACCGCTTGATCGTGTTGTAGCGATCCCACGCGCGATTTACTTCCCGCGGATCGCTCAGCTGCCCGATAAAATGCGCGAGCAATCCCACGTCGCGTTTGCGCCAAAGCAGAACACAATCGGCCTCCAAACCGTCACGCCCCGCGCGGCCCGCCTCCTGATAAAACTGTTCGATCGATTTCGGCAGCGCCAGATGAATCACCGCGCGCACCGCGGCCTTATTGATTCCGAGGCCGAACGCCAGCGTCCCGACCAGCACCGGAATTTCGTCGGACATCCAGCGTTCCTGATTCCGCGTGCGCATCTCTGTCGTCATCTTGCCGTGATAGCCGATCGCCTTGATTCCCTCCGCCTTCAGGAACTCCACGGTTTCTTCCACGCGATTCGTCGTTGGCGAATACACGATCACATTGCTGCCACGATACGTACTTAGTGCGCGCGCCAGCAGTTCGGGCTGCTCGCTTCCATTGCATTCCCTCACGCAATAACGCAGGTTCGGCCGGTGAAAGCTCGCGATATAGCGGTCCGGCTGCCGCAGCGCCAGTTGGTTCATGATGTCGTGGCGCACTTGTTGCGTCGCGCTGGCCGTGAACGCCGCTATCGGCCGCTCCGGAAAGTTTTTTCGTAGCGCGCTCATCTGCCGGTAGTCCGGCCGAAACTCGTGTCCCCATTCCGAGATGCAATGCGCTTCGTCAATCGCGAAAAAAGAAACCCGCACGCGCTTCAGCCACGAAATAGTGTCCTCTCGCGCCAAACGCTCGGGTGATAGATAAAGAAGCCGGTATTTCCCCGCAATCGCATCGCGCTGAATGGCGTGTTGCTCGCCCGCAGGGATCGTGCTGTTCAGCAGCGCCGCCGAAATTCCCATCTGCGTCAGTTGCGCCACCTGATCCTGCATCAGGGCAATCAATGGAGAAATGACAATCCCGGTTTGATCCGCCAGCAAAGCTGCGGGAAGCTGATAGCACAACGATTTCCCGCCGCCCGTCGGCATCACCACGCAGGTGTCATGCCCCGCAAGCAGGCTATGCACGATTTTTTTCTGCAGCGGCCGAAACGAATCGTAGCCCCAGTATTTCCGCAGCGCCGCCACAATTTCACTTTCCGAATGCATCGCCCCATTATACGAGACGCGCAAACGAATCGATCGGTGGCATCGCGAGAAAATATTCGCCCTGCCTTGGGGCGTGGCAGGTCATTCGACGGTCCTCGAAAACCTACCGCATGAATTTGTAGAGCTGCTGACGAAGAACCGCGTTGTTCCAGTATTCGACGTGGGCGTACAACGGGATATTGGCTTTCGGATCAGTCATGTTCTGCACGCAGGGTGCGATATTCGCAGGCAATAACGGGTCGTCGTAGTAGTTTAATTCCCCGCTAATGATGTCCATCCGCGACCAGATGTTGATCCAATCAAAGCTGGGCGGACGATAGTCCTTGTAGCTCACAATCAGCGGCTGGACGGAGGCCGCCAGCTGCTCGCGAATCCACTCCTGGTCGTTCCTGGCCTGCATTCTGAAAATAAATGCCGTCTTGTCGAGCGGCGAACCGAACGTCACGAGCGCGCGCGTTCGCGCCACCACATTTCTGCGGTCATGGTGCGCCGACACATTGTCCAGGTTGATCAGCGCGTTGAGCGTGTCGTAGGCCAGCACCGATCCGAGCGAGTGCCCCACGACCACAACTCTTGGATAGTGCGGCACCGTCGGCGCCGGTGGACCAAAACCGTAGATTGTTTTGCCGACGCCGAGCCCGACATTTTGAATCTGGGTCCGTATTTCGTCGAATTTGCTGGCTTTGTAGGGAGAAATATACGCGGCCACATCCCCCACATACTGGATGAGAAAGTACCGGACCACGAACGTCTGTAGGATCAGAAATATCCAGAGCGCCACGGCACCCGCAGCATGCCACCATTCCCGTCCAAAGTTCCCGGGATGCCTCAGCGTGTCCAGGATGGGAAAGATTGCCGCCAGCCAATGATAAAACGCCCAGAAAAAATGATGGGTCCCCATGGCCGGAATTGGACGCGACCAAATCTCCTTCGAAACATTCGACAACACCACGAGCACGTAGGCGATCAGGGCTACTTCCACAGTCAGCGCCAGCAGCACGCAAATGATCCCGAAAAAGGTCGCGGGCCCAATGCGCATGTCTTTCCGGCAGTCGAACATCCATCGCTTGAAGGTGCTCGAGCGGAAGAGTTTGCTGTATTTGACGCCGTTGTATCCCGCCGATAGCAGAAACAGAATCGTATCTCGGTAGGTTACTCGCCCTTCGGTCAGCGGAGCCCAATACGCTTCGTAAACATGCACGCTGTGCTTTTTCCGGTCCCGGTCGGTCCAGTCGAGCTCCGCCCGCGCCAGAAAACTTCCATTTTCGTAGGAAAGGTGCACGCTGATGGGCTGTACGTTTTCCGGGCCGTTTTCGGCGGTAACTTCTATGCGAATCGCTTCGGCGACGGAACTTATGGTCTCGTACCGCACCTGCTGGCCCATCCCATGGCAAACCAACACGGCGACGGGCTCGTCCGCCCGCCCCGCGGTTCGTTTCTCGAGAGTTCCATCCGACGTGAAACCGTAACGTACCAGAGGCGTGCCAACTTGCGGTGCTGAAGGAATTTCGGAGTTCGCATCGTGCTGGCGCTCGGGCTCTGGCATCGCGAAACCTCGCTCTGCGGATTGGGCCGTATACTAGCACGACACGACACCCAGGTAGTATGAAGCGCTATGGGCGCATCAATCCTACAATTCTGGTTTACAATTCACCAAGAAAACCCGATGACACCGGACAGAATGGAGGGAATACCCATGAGCGCTGCGCCCCAACCAGCAGGCCCAGATTCGAACCGGCACATGCTGCGCCACGCCCTGGCAACGCTTGCCTACCGCGGAGGTAAAACGATGCGCGGCGCCCCCAACGGCTTCCCGGAATTTCGCGCGACGGATACCTGCCGCACGCCCGGCCAGATTCTGGCCCATCTCGGCGATCTACTCGATTGGTCGCTATCGCAGGCCAAAGGCGCGCGAAAATGGCAGCAGTCTCCGATCTCGCCGTGGGACGAAGGAATGAAACGGTTCTTCGCGTCGTTGAAAGCCCTCGACGACTATCTCGCGTCGGGCGCCCCGCTCGAATTCGCCGCGGAAAAATTGTTTCAGGGACCGATCGCCGACGCATTCACCCACGTCGGCCAGATCGCCATTCTCAGGCGCATCGCCGGCGCTCCTATCAACGGCGAAAACTTCGTGAAAGCGGAAATCGTCGTGGGTCGCGTAGGCGAAGACCAAGCCACCCCACGCCGTGAATTCTAGCCAAAATGTTTTCGTCAGGAACTGGTTCGAAGGGAAGAACGCCGAGTCAGTCGTAGCGGAATTTCAGTCGAGGCAGGATCGTTCGAAGGCGTCGCCTCCAAAAACGTGTCATCCCGAAGCGCAGCGAGGGATCTGCTTCTTACGCTCGAACAGCAACCTCAGTCGCGAAGGTGGTCGCAAGCCACCCGCGCTTTCGGTAGCAACGTCCGCTAACGCATTCCGTCCCGCGCAACGGCAACACGCGCCCCCAAGATTAACCACCCCAAATAGAAAGCTGGCCGGCGGCTAGGCTGAGGGACCCGAGCCACCGGCCTTCCTACCCATCTCCGCAGGGTCTGGGTAAGAATCTCGCTATGCGTCACAGACTCTTATGCAGCCGACTCGCTGTTACGCATGAACTCGTAACGTTCGATCGCCGCTGCTACTCCCACGTCGCCGGAGTTCTCCGAGCTGGATCGCAAGACGCGTCCGAGGCACCGCACGCGAACCGGTCCCGCCTGCGTCAGCTCGTGAGGCAATGTCATCACGATTTCGACCGGCGAGCCGCTCTTCAATCCCTTGGGCAAGTGAAAATAGAGGCCTCGGGAACTGACTTCCCGTGATTCCGTTGCGGCCTCGCCAACGACGCTTTCATCCGTCCATCGGACGGTAAGCGGCAGACGCATTAGAAAACGCCGCGTTGCACGTCGCTCTTTTGATGCCACAGGACACTACCTCCCTGGATACGCATGTAGAGTAGGGGTTTGCCGAACTCCAACCAATAGGCCTAAAGCCTCAATTACAGCCCCTCAAATTGGTACAGGGGTACTAGACATATCGCGGCTTTGCTGGCAAATCGTGCGATTTCAATCGTCGGGGCGCCTCGACGCGTGCTTCCAGGCTCACCGCAATGTCGTGCTGGGTACGCTTTACTGTCGCCGGATATTCCGGTAGTTTGCTCATGAAGCCTCGCCGTCCAGACCTGCGAATCGTCATGAGAATGTCAGGCTCGCCTTCTTAGAGCCTCTTGCGATGCGGATACCGAGCCAAAGAAGAGCAGCGAGTCGTCAGGAATCGTCCGAACCGATGCCCAGAAACACAATCAACTTCGACACCGTGCGGAAGATCGGCCTCACCTTGCCCGGCGTGGAGGAGAGCACAATGTGGGGGCTACCGGCCCTCAAGATCCATGGGAAACTGCTGGCCTGCGTCCCCTCTCATCGCTCGGCCGAACCAGCCTCGCTCGTTGTTCGCATGGATTTTGATGACCGCGCCGAGCTGCTCGCTGCCGACCCGGCTGTTTACTACGTCACGGATCACTACCTCGGATATACCGGCGTGCTCGTTCGCCTGTCTCGCGTCAATCCCGAGGTGCTGCGGGACCTGCTGGGTGTGGCCTACAAGTTTGTCACGCGCACCGCCGCACCTCGTTCGCCGTCGCGGAAGCTCCGAAAGCGCGCACCAGGAAAATGAATAAAAGTCCAATTCCGATCGCGTGGTTTGCCTGCGGGAAAGCGCTGCGGTAAACTTCGTGTCCCATGGCGGACGCCTCCTCAATCATTGGTCGCAGCATCTCCCACTACAATGTGCTGGGAAAATTGGGTGGCGGCGGGATGGGCGTCGTCTATAAAGCCAAAGATACGCGCCTGGGCCGCAACGTCGCGTTGAAATTCCTGCCCGATGACATTTCCCAGGATTCTCAAGCCGTCGAGCGCTTCCGCCGCGAAGCGCGAGCTGCTTCATCGCTGAATCATCCCAATATCTGCACGATCTACGATATCGGAGAATTCGAGGGCCGCCCCTTCATCGCCATGGAATTGCTCGAAGGCCAGACCCTCAAACACGGCATTGCCGGCAAGCCGTTCGATCTCGCCCGGCTTCTCGAACTCGGCATCCAGATCGCCAGCGGTCTGGACGCGGCCCACGCCAAGGGAATCGTCCATCGCGATATCAAGCCCGCGAACATCTTCCTGGTCGAGCGCGGTCAGGCCAAGATTTTGGATTTCGGGTTGGCGAAATTAACGCCGGTAAATCAGCCCGTCCCTGAATCGGCGGGCGTGACTTCGATGCGCACCCAGCCCAATTCGGTCGACGAACACCAGTTGACCAGCCCCGGCAGCTCCATAGGCACCATCGCTTACATGTCGCCGGAGCAGGCGCGCGGCGAGGAATTGGATGCGCGCTCGGATTTATTTTCACTGGGCGTCGTCTTGTATGAAATGGCCGCCGGTTCGCTTCCGTTTTCCGGCGCGACCGCCGCGCTGATCTTCGATGGCATCCTGCACCAGGTTCCGCCCTCCGCAAAAGAGCTGAACCCCGCGCTGCCCTTGGCCTTTGAAACGATTCTCGGCAAAGCGCTCGAAAAAGATCCCGACCTGCGCTGTCAAACCGCCGCCGAACTGCGCGCCGACCTCAAGCGCCTCAGCCGCGACCTCGAATCCAGCCGCCGTCCGGCCGCCGAGAAAAGCACCACGGGCTCGGGCGCGCATGTCGTGGAAGAAAAGAGAAAATCTGTCGCGGTGCTGTATTTCGAAAACCAAAGTGGCGCGAAAGAGGACGAATACTTTCGCGACGGCATCACCGAGGACGTGGTCACCGAAATTTCTAAAATCGTGCAATTGCAAATTTTCCCGCGCTCCGAGATGCTCGCCTTCCGCGACAAGCCCGTCACCGCCCAGCAAGTCGGCCAGCAGCTCGGAGCCGCCTACGTGCTCGAAGGTTCCATCCGCCGTTCCGGCAGCCGCGTGCGCATCACCGCGCAGCTCGTCGAGGCCTCCACCCGTCATTCCGTGTGGGCCGAACGCTACGACCGCCAATTGGAAGACGTCTTCGCGATTCAGGAAGAAATCGCCCGGAGCATCGCCCAGGCCTTGCGCATCACCCTCACCCCGCAGGAAGAAAAGACCATCGCCCGCAAGCCCACCGAAAATCCGTTGGCCTACGATTTTTTCCTCCGCGGACGAAGCTACACGCGCCGTGAGAATATCGACTACGGCTTGCAAATGTTCGAGCAGGCCATCGAGCTCGATCCCAATTTCGCTCTGGCGCACGGCGGCATCGCGCATCTGTGCGGCCTGATCTACGAAGTTCGCGAGCAGAACCCGAAATGGATCGAACGGGGATTGGCCGCCTGCGACCGCGCCACGGCCCTCGCTCCCGACCTGCCCGAGGTTCTCGTCGCGCGTTCCCGTATGTGTTACGCCCAAAAGAAGTACGAAGAGGCCGCGATGCTGGCGTGGCGCGCCATCGAAAGAAAGCCCGACTGCGAGGGCTCGTGGAATATTCTTGGTCGCGCCTATTTTGCCTCTGGCCGGTTTGAGGAAGCGGCGGCGCTTACCGAGCGGGCGCTCGAATCCAACGGCGACGATTACAATACCTACATCCCCTACCATCAGGCGCAGGAACGCCTTGGCCACAAGAAAGAGTCGGAAGGCATACGCGTGCGCATGTGCAAAGTTCTTCGCCAGCAATTGGAGCTGGTCCCGGAAGATGTCCGCGCGCGCATCCTGCTCGCAACTCAGCTCGCCAGCTTTTCACAAGATGCTGACGAGAGCATCCGTCATTTGCAAACCGCTGTCGCCCTGCGGCCCGGCGATCCGAACACTCTTTACAACGCCGCCTGCACGTATGGAGTCCTCGGGAAAAAACCGGAGGCCCTGGAGACGCTCCGGAAAGCGCTCACCGCTGGTTATGGAAATTTGAACTGGGCCGCCAAGGATTCCGACCTCGTGTGCCTTCACGACGACCCGGAATTTCGCAAGCTGGTCGGCATCAGCGACGGTTCCGCTGCCGGGTAACTTCGGATGGCACCAATAGTGACAATTACACGGTGACAAACTCCAGGTATTCGTTATGATGGAAGTCTCCACCGAGTCAGCCTGAACTTTTTTCACAGCTGAACCCGAGTCTGCCGGCGCTGCACTCGATTCCCTTCGAATGTCCGCGGGACGCGAGGCGCTGATGCTGTGGGTTGTTCGTGGGCTTAAAGGAAACTATGCAATCGGCCGCTGGCGATGAATTTCGTGATCTGCAGGCTCTCGTACGGCGCAGTGGGCTACTGGCGAAACAGCGTGCCTATTACGTCCGCAAGATGCTTCTCAACTTCATTTTGCTCGGCGCCGCGTTCCTGCTGATAAAAACATTCCATAATCCATGGATCGAACTTTTCAACGCCGCGTTCCTCGCGTTCGTGTTTGCGCAGCTCGGTTTCATCGTGCACGACGCAGGCCACCAGGAAATTTTCAGCGGCCCGTCTGGAAACGAAGTCCTGGGCCTCATTCATTCCAACCTCTTGCTCGGATTCAGCTACAGCTGGTGGCTCCAGAAGCACAATTCTCATCATTGCTCCCCGAACCACATTACCGCCGATCCCGACGTCGAGATTCCTCTGTTCGCCTTTACCAAGGACCAGGCGGCCACCAAGCACGGCCTGGCGCGCCTCACCGTGCGCTACCAGCATTTCTGTTTTTTCCCTTTGTCCTTGCTCGAGGCGTTTGTGCTGAAGGTCGACAGCGTCCGCTTCCTCATGCGCAACAAAGTCGCGCATCCCGTCGTTGAGGTGGGTCTCCTCATTCTCCATGCGTGCTGGTTTCTGGGCCTGCTTTATCTGCTTCTCGGCTGGCCCCACGCCATCCTGTTCTTCGTCGCCCAACAAATGTTCCTCGGCCTGTATTTGACTTTGATATTCGCGCCGAATCACCAGGGCATGCCTCTGCTCGACGGCGCCAAGGCCGTAAACTTCCTGCGCGAGCAGGTCCTCACCAGCCGGAACATCAAGAAACTTCCCGGAATCGATTACTGTACCGGCGGCCTGACCTGTCAGATCGAGCATCACCTCTTCCCCACCATTCCCGCAAACAGGCTTCGCGAGGTTCAAAAAATAGTTCGCTCCTACTGCGCCTCGCATGGCGTTGCCTACCACGAGACGTCCCTCTTCCAGTCCTTTCGCGAGGTCTATCAGGATTTGCGCAAAAACAGTTTGACCCTGACCAGCGGCGCCGACGGCAACATCGTCACCAATCGAACCGACCTGTAAATCCGGCGAATCCTCTTTTCCGTCCGCGACGGGCGCATGGCGGATGCCGCCAAGTTAGTCTTCCTTGGGGGTCTTGCGGAACGCCGTCAGCGTGTCTTCCAGCGTCAAAATCCCTTCGAGCTTCGCCAGATTGGCGCGATTCGCGACAGGCAAGACGGGCCAGTCGGCCATCACCGCCAGCGCCTCGGATAGCGTCTGGTCGGGAAACAGGTATGGCACTGGGCCCTTCGATTTTGCGCGAATCGCGGTGACCGTCGGCGAGGCGTCCGGCGCCAGCCTCATTACATCCTCACGGTCGAGCAGCCACCATTCCCCGGCTCTCATGCGCAGCAGCAGCGCCACGTTGGGCTTCGCTTCGGCGCGCCTGGCAATCTCGGTGATCGATTCGCCCGGCTCGCACAGCACCACGCTATCCGTGCGCATCGCGTCTTCCACCGCGAGCGACATCATTTCCCGGCGCTCCTCGAGCGATGGCAGAACCGTGCCGTCCTGGCGCGCCAAAATATCGAACAGCGGCACGGTCTGGTACGCCCGCGAAATTCCATACGCCACCATCGTCGAAATAATTACCGGCAGGATCGCGGTGTAATTGCCCGAAAGCTCGATGACCATGAACACGGAAGTGATCGGTGTCCTCAGAAATCCCGCAAAAAGCGTGCCAATGCCCACCAGCGCGAAGGTACCCACCGTGCCCGTGAGGCTTGGAAAGAAATGGTGTTCGATGGCTCCCACCGCTCCGCCCAGCATCGCCCCGATGAAAAGAGTCGGCGCAAAAGTGCCGCCCGGAGTCCCGCTCAGGAACGAAAAGCCGGTCGCCAAGAGTTTCAACGCGGCGAGAATCAGCAAGAGCTTCCAGGTGAATTGCCCGTGCATGGCCTGGTCCACAATCGCGTAACCCGCGCCCATTACCTGCGGGAAGCGTATCCCGATGAGTCCGATCAACAATCCCGCCGCAGCCGGCTGCAAATAGTTGGTCCAACGCGGCAGCGCCATCAGTTTCGGGCGCGCATAAACAATCCATTTCAACAGCAACAAGGACGCGAAACCGCCGGCCACGCCCAGCACCACGTACGCCGGCATCTCAAACGCGCCCGCCACGCGAAACGGCGGCACGCGGAACAAAGAATCCGCGCCCAGAAACGCGCGCATGGTCACCACGCTCGAAACCGCGGCCAGCACGATCGCCCCCAGCGCGCCCGCGCTCCACTGTCCAATCACTTCTTCGATGACGAACAAGACCGCCGAAATCGGCGCGTTGAACGCCGCCGCCAGGCCAGCCGCCGCGCCCACCGGGGCGATCAGCCGCAATTTTTCGGTCGATAGCCGCAATTTGCGCCCAATCAACGAAGCGATTCCCGCCCCCATTTGCATCGAGGGATCTTCCGGTCCCAACGATTGCCCGCTCCCGATCGCCAGCGCGCAGGTGATGAATTTCCCGATCACCGTGACGAACGGGATGTATCCGTTCGAAATGTAAACCGCCGATTTCGTCTGGTTCACTCCGCTGCCGCGTACTGCCGGGAATACCCGGATCGCCAGCACCGCCACCACCAGCCCCGCCACGACCGGCGCGATCACCACGCGTGGAAACGAAGGAATCAGGGAAGAGCCAAGCAGCGTAACTTGCGTCCATTCGATGGCCAGCCGGAAACACACCACCGCCAGCCCGCTGAAAATTCCGATCAGCACCGCAAGCAGCAGGAAGAAACGGTCTTCCCGCATCGTAAAGACTTCCTGCGTCCATGCTTCCCACCGCGTACGGACGCGCGCCTTCGCCGGCGCCTGTGCACTTTCTGGCGCGCTCGCCGGCTCCGGCACGGAAGAAGCCGGGCCATCCGGAAATTCGGGAAGTGAAGTTGTAACCGTGTCGCTCAACGATTCACCGTGGTGCGGCTCCGCCCCAGCAGCCAGATCGCGCGATCGTCGCCTGCGGGCTCGCCACAGTCTTTTGCCGCGGCGTTCTCGATCTCGAAAGTGGTCTGCATGGCGGATTCCAGCCGGTCAGGGAATTTCTGAAGATCGCGCAAGCCCCAGCTCGCTGCCATCGTCTGGCTCGTCGCGTAGGCAATTTGCAATTCCGTTCGCGGCGGAGTTTCGAACAGCGACACGCCCGTTTGACCCGCGCAACTCTGCGCGCGAGCCCCCGCTATGGACAACGCGTTCGCGGCCCGCTCCGCCTTCGCTTGCGGCGAAAGCCCCGCCGCGTACGGACTCATCGCCAGCACACGATGCGCCATGTCCCGCGCTGGCGCAATATCGGGCTGGTCGCGTCGTTCCGGCGAAAGACGGTTGAAATCGGCCAGCGCCTCCGCAAATTCGCCGAGCTCGAACGCCGCCCTCCCCGCTCCGGCCAGCGCCTCTTCATCATAGCGGTCGATGCCCAGCAGCGAACGGTACAACTGCTGCGCGCGCGACCATTGCCGCGTGCTGAGCAGCAGTTGTCCCACGACTTTTAGCCGGGCGGCGTCGCCCTCCGGCGTATTTTCCGCGAGATCGATAACCGCCGGAGTCGCCTGATTGATTGCGCCTTTCGAAATTAAGTAGTCGCAAAATTCGCGTCGTATTTGCCAGCGCGTGGCGATCGCGTCGCCCGGCCATTCCCCATAAATCGCACCTTGGTAATACCGCTGCGCGTCCGGCATCGAGTTGTTCTGCACCGCGATTCGCGCCAGTTGCAGATTCACTTCGCCGCTTCCCGGCGATTCCGAAAGCAGCGCCAGCAGGTACGGGCGCGCCTGATCGTAGCGCCCCGCTGCCGCGAGCGCCCCCGCCAGGTGAAACTGGAATTTCGTGTTGTTCGGGGAATACACCATGGCGTTGCGGTAGTCCGTTAGCGCGGTGTTGACGTCGCCGGCTTTCAAACCTTCTTCGCCCGCGGCGTACCAGTCGTCCGCCAGCATGTGCACTTTCTTGTGGTACATGCGGGAAACGAACGCGGTGAACGAGAACAGGAGTATGAGGCTCAAAACGCAAAGCAGCAGAATCGCTTCGCGCGACATTTGTCGCGGGATCTTCTCGATAACTGGAACTTGCGCCGCCGCGGCCATGAAATCTCCGTGCTCCCGGATTATTCTAAATGCTTTCGTCGCCGAAAGCGCGGAAGTTCAGAAATTTCTGGCGCCGCCATGCGGATTGCACATCAGGTAAATCGTCCGCGCTGAGTCGTCATCCTGAGGAGCGGCGCGCCCGCGCGCCGAAGCGGCCGGATCGCGAAGGCGTGACGAAGGATCTCTCTTCGATTCCTACTTCTTGCGGCCACACCAAATCGCCGCGAAGGGTGAAAGGGTGCCCATTCCGCGCCCCCCAGTGCAGTGGGGGCTTTCCGTAGCCACCGCCGCTACCCAAACAACCACGCCAAAGGCGCGCCATGATCCCTCGCCGGCAGAAATCCGCCTTTGGCCGTCATCCAGAGGAGCGCAGCGACGAAGGATCTCTCTTCGATGTAAAAAGCAAGCGAGGGGAAAAAAGTGGCAGCGCCGAACTACGCCTGGTCGATCAAGCGGTGGTGAATTGCGTATAGCGCCAGTTCCAGGCGGTCCGAAACACCCAACTTGTCAAAAATATTGTGCAGGTGATTCTTCACCGTTTGCTCGCTGATGAAAAGCTTTTCGCCGATTTCGCGGTTGCGGAAACCCTGCGCCACCAGTTGCACGATTTCCTTTTCCCGGTCGCTTAGCAGCGGCTTCTCGCGCCGTTGTCCCGACTCCGCGGACTTCTTGAACGCATCGATCACTTCAGCCGTCATCCGGTTATCCAGCCAGATTTCCCCGTCGAACACTTTTCGAATGCTTTTCACCAGCAGGTCGCTGGCGGATTGCTTCAGCACCACGCCGCGCGCCCCCAGCCGCATCGCCCGCACCACGTCGCGATCGTCTTCCGCGGCTGTCAGCACGATCACGCGCGTCGGCAGCGAATCGAAATTCACTTCCTCCAGCACGCCCAGGCCGTCTTTTTCCGGCATCCGCAAATCCAGCAGCAGGATGTCCGGCTTAAGCTTGCCCAGCATTTTCACGCATTCCACGCCGTTCGAAGCCTCGCCCACAATCTGAATTTCGTCGGCGGCTTCCAGCAGCTTGCGGAGGCCATCCCGGAAGATGGCATGGTCGTCCGCTACCAGGATGCGAATCACCTGTTTCGCTTTCGTCATTGATTCGTTTAGTTCAGTGGGATTTCTACCGTCAGTCGCGCCCCGTGCCCGGGATTCGATTCCACCGTCAGCGTTCCCCCTACGCTTCGTGTTCGCTCTTTGATCGAAATTGGCCCCAGACGGAGTCGATCGAGGTCCTCGCTGGCAAAATTTCCCGAGAAACTGAAGCCCTGGCCGTTATCATCAACAACCATCGACACTTTCGCCTCATCTTGGCCTAGTTTTACCACGACGTGACTCGCCTTCGCATGTTTTTTTATGTTGTTCAGCGACTCACGATAAATCTGAAAAAGTTCCCGGCAAATTCGGTCCGGCATTCGCAAACTTCGATCTTCGATGAACAAATCCACCGCCAGCCCGGACTCATTGCGGAAACGTTCCGCAAATCCCAACATCAACTCCCGCATATCAGCGCTTTCCACTCGCAGCGGCCGAAGATCTGTCACCATCCTACGCAACTCTTCGCTTTCCTGCTGCACGGTTTTTTGCAGTGTTTCCAGTTCCGTACCTGCCTGTTCCGGGGCCCACGGGAACTTATGCCGCAGCACGTCCAGCTGTATATTTAAGCTCAGTAAAGTCTGCAAGATACCGTCATGCAGATCGCGCGAGATGCGGCTCCGTTCCGATTCGATCGCGCGCGCCCGCAGGTGCCGCATCAAGAACACGTTTTCGAGCGGTCCGGCAATGTGCCGCACGATCTGTTCGAGCCAGCGCAGGTCGCCAGCCGTGAATTTCCCCGCCGATCCTCCCACGCGTTTGGGATTGAGCAGCAGTACCCTCCCTGCCGGCCGCCCTGCCGCATCGATCGCCACCGCCATCAACGCCCGCGCCGCGAACTCCTCGCGCGTCGAATTGGGAGGCGCCGTCAATTGCCGGATCGCCTGCCGCGTCCGCCGGTCCCACCCGAATCCGTGCCCCGCGCCTTGATCTTCGAATTCCCAGGCGAACGAAACCTCGAACGAGTCGGTCAGGAACGTCTCGGAACGCGATAGCGCCAGCGTTTCCGGCCCCACCGGCTCGCGCTCGTTGGGATGAATCTTCCATACGAAGAGGCGCTCCAATTCCTCATCTCGAATCGCCAGACACGCCTGTTCGCAATGGAACGTCAGCGCAATTTCGCCAAGCGCCTGGCGCACTGATTCGGTCAATCCACGGTCGAATTGCAGCAGTTGCGACAGCTTCTCCAGAAATTGCTGGCGTTCCAGGTGCTCGCGCTCGCGCGCGCCCAGAAAGCCCATGCCCAGCCCGGAAATCAGCGTCGCTAGGCCTATCGACAGCCAATGCCACACGCTGCGCATCGCAAACGATTCCGTCGCCGCGATCCGTAGGATGATCCCCACCGTCGCCACGCATACCAGCCCCAGCATCGCACGCGACTTCCCGCGCGTCGACAACGCGAAAACCACGAACAAAAATAGAAACCACCACGCCACCACCGAAGGCGTAAGAAACAGGAAGCAAGCCAGCACCGCAAAATCGATAATCAGCGGAAACTCGAACTTCGCAAGCGACGTGCCGCGCTCGTACAACAGGATCGTTAGCGCCAACAACAAATACAAGGTCAGGAACAGGACACTCAGCGCCGTCAGTTGTATGGAGATACGCCCAAGCGCAATCCACGCGCTCGGCTCTGGTGCCCTGAATTCAATCAGGTCCACCAGCGCCAGAGCCGCAAATATGACTCGTGCCAGCGTTACCTGGCGTTCCAAATGCATGCGTTCAGCGTTTTCCAGCAGCATAATTGGCGGGCAACTGCCGATCCACGGCGATTTTCATTCGTTCCGCCGCGTTTCACTGCCTTCCAAAGTTTACCAACCCATCCAACACTGCGAAATTCCGACGCAGCGCGCTGTCCTCTTATGGTTACCGTAACAAAGGCCCCAGGTGTCCCATTCCGGTTCTGCGTCCGCTTCTCCAAACGCTCTACCCGCCTTTGGCCGTCATCCAGAGGAGCGCAGCGACGAAGGATCTCTCTTCGATTCCAACGGCTTGCCAAACTCACAAATCACCGTGAACCGCGGCCCTTCCTTCGCACTGCGCACCGCGCCAAGAAATCCTTATTTTCCACAGGTGTGTACCATTTGCAGAAATCACCACTCCGTGCATAATCAGTCCACGGTTTTCTTGGGCGCGGGGGTCTTCAAGCATTGGCGGAGCGATATACGCGGACGGAAGCTGGCCGCATTCTTGGTCTTGAGCCGAACCGTCTGCGCTATTGGGAACGCCTACGCCTGGTCTGCCCCGAAGCCCGCTGGGGCCAGCGTTTTTATAGCTTTGTGGATCTCGTAGCTCTTCGCTCGCTGCAACGTCTCATTCAAAATCATGTCCCGGCCCGCAAAGTAAAACGCGCCGTCACGCTCATCGAAAAACAATTCGGCGCGCCTTCGCTTCCCCTGCATCAGCTCCGCCTCGTCGATCTGGGCCGCGAAATTCACGTGGTCCCTCCCGGCGCCGAAATTCCCTTCAACCCTTTTCTGCAGCAATGGGGCTTCCCTTTCGATATGCCGGCGCAGCCCGCCAAGCTTCACTCCCTGGCTGGCCCTACGCCCGAGGATTTCTTTCGCTCCGCGCTCGATTGTGAATCACGGACCGAAACCCTTCCGCAGGCCATCCAGAACTATCAGCGTGTCGTCGAACTTGCCCCCAACTGGATCGAAGCCCACATCAACCTGGGCGTCGCGTATTACCAGTTGGGCCATCTATCGGACGCGCGCAACGCCTTTCGAAATGCCGTGCAGATCGATCCGCTGAACGGCATTTCGCGCTACAACCTGGGCTGCACGCTGGAAGAGCTGGGAGAACTCGATGAAGCCATCGACCATCTTCGCCGCGCCGCGCGCGCCATGCCCGCTCACGCCGACGTACATTTTAATTTGGCGCTGGCCTACGAAAAGCGCGGCGAACGCCTTGCCGCCCGCGAGCAATGGACTCTGTATCTAAAATACGCGCCCCAGGGGCCGTGGGCCGATCAGGCTCGCGCCCGCTTGAAATCGCGGTCCTCCCGCCGCAAACGCGCCGCGCCAATCCCCTTTCGCCGCCCGAGCTAGCGCAGCGCGCCAGAGCGCGGCCTTACAATGGGCGGAAGAACATAAAACGTGCCGTTCCGAGCAGCGCGAGGCATCTGCTTCTTACGCTCTGGAACCTGATCCTGATTCGCGGCGCCGAATCGGTTGTGGAATTGATCTTTGGCGCCCGGTTTCCCCCACAGGCCGCAAAATCTCGGTTTTAGTTTGCCGTAACTTTTCATCCGGACATTTTTCCTATACGATTCGTCTGAAAGGACACTCATGCCGTCGGTTTCGTCGCAATTTCTGTGCGCCACTGTCTGTGCGTTTATGACTCTCGTGCCCGGAACTTCTCAACAGTCGTCGCAGGCTCCGGCCGCTTCGGCTTCCGGACTTGATTCGTCCGCCACCCCCGCGGCCCGGAAATTCGCGGCCCTCAGTGATCAATTCATAAAGGATTCGCTGGCGCTTTCTCCGGTGAACGCCTCGGCGGCCGGCTATCACCAGCATGTGGATTCCAAAACCGGCCAGACCCTCGAACTCGACGCCATGCTTGACGACCTGAGTCTCGAATCCATGGCCCGTCAACGGGATTTCTACGCGAGCTGGCGCGAACGCTTCCGCACCGAAACGCCCGTTTCTTCGCTCGACCCCGAGGACGCCGCCGATTGGCAGCTCATCGACGATCAGATCGGCTTGAACCTTCTTGAATTCGACAAAATTCAGAATTACCGGCACAACCCGACCGTCGTCGTCGAGCTGATCGGCAACGCGCTGTTTCTTCCCTTGACCCAGAATTACGCGCCGCATGACGTCCGCGTCGGCCAGGTGCTCTCGCGCATTCAGCAGATTCCGCGCTTGCTCGACCAGGTGAAACCGTACCTCGCGGACAGCGACCCGGTCTGGATCAAGACCGCCATTCAGGAAAACGACGGCAACATCGACCTGGTCCTCGGCTCCGTCGCGAAAGAAATTGCCGCAGGCTCGCAATTGCAGACTCAATACGATCGGGTCGCGCCCGCCGCCGTCACCGCGTTACACGATTTTTCCCGCTGGCTGCTCTTCGACTTCAGCAAACAACCCACCGCGGGAACCTGGCGCCTGGGCGGGCCGCTCTACGACGAGAAATTCAGGCTGGTCATGGAAACTCCCGTGACCCCGCAACAAGTTCTCGCCGATGCCGAGCAGGAAATGAAAACCGTGCGCGCCGAAATGTTGGACCTCGCGCTGCCCATGCACGCCCAGATGTACCCGGCCCACAGCGATCACGCCGAACTCAGCGTTCACGACCGCCAGAATCTAATTACCACCGAAGTTCTCACTCGAATTTCCGACGATCACACCACCCGCGAAAAACTCCAGCAAACCATCGAATCGCAACTCGCCGGAATCATCCAGTTCATCAAAGAGAAAAAAATTGTCACGCTCAGTTCCCGGGATAACCTGAAAGTCATTCCCACGCCGCCGTTCCTGCGCGGAACCTATTCCGTCGCGGGCTTTCACAGCGCGCCTCCGCTCGAACCGCAGGCCGAAGCCGAATATTGGGTCACACCGATTGACCCGCAGATGCCCGCGGACAGAGTCGAATCCAAGCTCCGCGAATACAATAACTACACTTTGCAATGGCTCAGCATTCACGAAGCGCTTCCCGGCCACTACATTCAGTTCGAGCACCTGAACAATATTCAGCCCGAACGCCGCCGCCTGCTGCGCTCGCTCTACGCCAATGGCGCTTACGTCGAGGGCTGGGCCGAATACATCGCGCAAGTCATGATGGACGAAGGCTTCCTCAACAACGATCCGCGCTTCCGCATGATGATGCGCAAAATTCGCCTGCGCGTGATCTCCAACGCGATTCTCGACATCAAAATGCACACCATGGGTATGACCGACCAGCAAGCCATGGAATTGATGACCCAGGATGCCTTTCAAACCCAGGCTGAAGCGGAAGGAAAACTGCAGCGCGTAAAATTAAGCTCGACGCAATTGCCCACCTATTACGTCGGCCTGCGCGAGTGGCTCGCCTTTCGCAAGAAATATCAGGCCGCCGCCGGAAATAATTTCGACATGCTCAAATTCCACGACCGTGCCCTCGATGAAGGCCCCCTCCCCGTTCCCATCGTGGAAAAACTAGTCACACCCTAATCCCGCCCCAACTCGCCACGCCCAAGCACCTTTGGAGTGCGGCGGCTCGCCGCCGCTTTCTCGATCCCAACCGCGCCAACGGCTCATCCCGCGCCGGAGGCGCGACACGACCGCTCCACATTCGCGGTCTCCACGATCCGGGTCTGCCTCCGCTCATCCCCGGCCTCCCACCCGCTTTTGGCCGTCATCCAGTGGAGCGCAGCGCCCGCGCGCCGAAGCTGCATGGCAGCGAAGGCGTGACGAAATCCAAGACCGGGTGCCGTCCCTCTTCCCGCTAGCTAGAACGAAAATCCAGCCTGCAAGTAAATCTGCCGGTTCGCCGCGTTCGACGAAAACGGTCCGCCGGCCAATCCATTCGAAACGCCGAAGAATCGCGAGAAGGACGCATCCCCGGTGGCCGTCTCCGGCGGGTTCAACACCGCGCTCGGCGTCGCCAGGTTCACATCGTTGAAAACGTTTCGCGCATTCACGCTCAGCGTGACGCTGTACCGTCTCGAGGCAGGCGTACCGCCTCCAAATCCCGGCCCGCCTCCGCCAAATGGATTGCGTCCGCCGCCTCCGCCGCCTCCGCCGCCCCGTCCGCCGCCTCCGCCACCTGAGCCGCCGCTTGCGCTCGCGCCTTTGCTCTCCGGACCAAAATTAAAGGTCTTCGCCAATCGCACGTTCAGCGTGAAATGGGTCGGGCCCGTCAGCGAATTGATTGGAACCAGTTTTTCGCCGGGCTGCGGAATCGTGTCAAACGTGCCGAAGCCCGGCACGTTCACCACCGCTCCACCGGCTGTCGCGGACGAAAACGCCGGCCGCTGGTTGAATTGCGAGCTGCCAATCAGGTCCTGGCTCAAGGTGATGCTGTAAGGCGTGCCCGAGCTGGCGATCATGAACGGGCTAAACCGCAAGCCCCACGGCAGCCCGATCGATCCCCCCAGGAAAAATCGGTTGCGAATATCGAACGATGCTCTTCCGTAGTCCTGATGAACGTCCAACGGATTGGACGGAAAGCTGCCTGCTCCGGACGTATCGCTATTCGCATAATTCAGCACGTAATACGCGAACATCGTGATCTTCGCGCCCGCCTGCACCCGGCTTTGCACGAACAACTGGTTCTGCCGGAAGATCGCCCCCGATTCGTACCGATAAATATTTTCGAACTGAATGTTGCGTACCGCCAGTCCGGGATTCAAATAGTAGGGATAGATCTCGCCGGCGCCCGGCGGGTTTACCACGTTCGTCGGCGGATTGATGTTGTTCGTATACAACTGGTCGTTTCCGAAGGAATTCAGGTACGAAACGGAAAGATTCGTAACCTTATTCAGCTGCCTCTCCAGGCTCACCGCCGTTTGCGCGGTGTACGGCGCGTGAATGTCCGAATTGGGTTTATATGTCGTGAGCAGCGACGTCGGCCCCGGGGTCAGCAGCGGCGGCGGCCCGGCCTGAGGATTGTAAAACGTCGGGTTGGGCACCACATACCCCACCAGGTTCGCGCCGCTCAGGCGCTCCTGCTGCAAGACATATTCCGCAGTGAACCGGTCGTAGAAAACTCCGAAACCCGCCCTCAATATGGTTTTCGGAGCCGTCTTTCCGCCGCCGATTCCCCAGGCGAATCCCAGCCGCGGCGCCCAATCGGCATGATTGCTGATATCGTTCTGCGATTCGAACCGCAACCCGTAGCTCAGCGTAATGTTCTGGCGAATCTTCCAGTCGTCCTCGACGTACAAGCCCACGTCCACCTGCGACACGTTCGTAAATGGATTCGCCGCCAGCGTGGTGTTCGCGGGATTCGCCGTAACCGTGAATTGGCTGGCCGCCGGCAAAATCGCCGGATTCGTCAGCGACATCAGCGTCTGCTGATACGCCTGAATCGACGAAAAATCGTAACTGCCGTTGAACCCGCCCGTGGAATCATTTTGGTCGGTCACGCCTCGCAGCCGCGCGCCGAATTTCAGGAAGTGATTGGTGTACTGCACGGACGTGTAATTTTGGAATTCGTAATGGTTCGTCGAATCCAGCGTCAGGCCCCCGTTGTAACCGCCCCCCGTGAACGACAATGGCACGTTGATCGATGGCGCCGTGCTCAAGGGCGTCTGGTTGCTTTGTTCGTGCAGGAACTGAAATCGCGTCTCGTTCACGACTTTCGTGCCGAAGATCTGCGTGTCGCCGATCTGCACGGTCTGTTCCGTGTTCAGCGAGTTATATCCGGCTTCCGGCAGCGTAAATTCACCGATGCCGTCGTTCATTTCGTTATTGCGGTAATACTGATAGCGGACCGTCAGGGTATTCGTCTTCGAAATCGCGTAATCCAGCCGCGGCGCGATGTTGTCGCGGGTCTTTGGATTCGGAACCGCCGCGCTGAACGGAACCACCGCGTTGCTGGCGTTAACGATTTGCGCGTTCACGATTCCCAGGTCGTTGATGTCGCGAATATCGCTGGTGAAGAAAAACGAAGCCTTCTTGCCTAACGGGCCGCCGAGGTTTCCGCTGTACTGCACCGAATGGTAGCTGGGATATTGCGTGTCCGTCGAATCCTGCGCGTCGAAGAAGGGGTTCCTGGTGTTCAGCCCCGAAGCGTTCGCATTCACCGAAAATCCGCCGTGCCATTTGTCCGTGCCGGGCTTGGTGAAAATTTCGATGCGGCCGTAGCCGACTTTATCGTACTGCGCCGAGAATGGATTCGAGTTGATCCGGATTTCGCGGATCGCCGATTTCGGCGGAAGCTGACCGGCCGTGAAGCCATCGATAAAAAATTGCCCGCCATTGGGCCCCGCCGAAGGGCCCGCCAGCGCCGTCAGGTCGGTTTGCAGTTCGTCCGGATCGTCGGGCAAAGCATCGAGCGCGGCTCCGTTGATGACGATCGCGCCCGCATTATTCGTGGGGCTCACATCCACCGCCCCGGTCTGATCCGTGACCGTCACTTGCTGCTGCTGCACTTCGATCGTCAACGCCGCGTTCACCTGCTGAATTTGCCCGGCCGTAACCTGCACGCCTTCCTGCGCGAAAGGCGCAAACCCCTTGGCGAAAATTTCAACCTTATATTTCCCCGGCGCTACACCCTTCAAGTCGAAAACGCCCTGCTGATTGGTCGTGGCGCTCAGCACGTTGCCGTCAGCCCCGGTCACGATCACCGACGCGCCCGCCACCACCGCGCTCGACGGGTCCGTCACCTGTCCGTGGATCGCCCCGACACTCGTCTGCGCAGCACTAGCGCCGCCCATGGCTATAAAAAGCAGCGCCAGCGCCGCAAGCCTCCCCAAAAACACGCGTGCCTTGGAATTCATTCCCTCTCCTAAGAATGTCCAGCGATTATTTCGTTCCGCGCTTCCCGCTAAGCGCGCGATTTGGTTTCTAGATTACGAAGCTACTGAATCCCTCCGGTGTCCCCGCCCGGTGCTCCTCCCAGGCTCCACGGTGACAAAGCCAAGGCCGCGCCCGCGCCTCCGCCTCCGGGAGCTGCGGCGAGAATCGGCTCCACGCCACCCACCACCGTGATTGCCGTGGCGCCGCCGCTGTCCGTGCCTTGCGTCGCCACAACCAGCACCGCTTCCCCTTTCTGAAAATCCGTCAAACCCGACGCGGGTAGCCGGTTTACGAGCTGCTGAAAATCAGCGCGCCCCCCTCTGGCGCCCGCACCCGCGCCTGCCCCGCTCGTTCCCGCGGCTCGCGGCGCGGCTCCCGCGCCAGATGAACCTGTTGCGCCACCCGGGTCGCCATTCGACGCCGCGCCTCCCCCGGCCCCCGCGCCGCGCAGCCTCATCGCAATTCGCTGCGCGATTTCTGGCGGAAGGTTTTTCAGTTGCGACTGGTCGGTGATTTTCACCGTCACCGGGCTCTTCGCGATCAAGTCCATCATGCTGATCGTTTGTGCCGCGGCGTCCACCGACGTGATAATTCCGGCGATGTTCCGAAAAGTTCCTGAAACAATTTCCACGGCGTTGAAGCTGTCCCCGTCCGTGCTTTTCTCGCCGCGCGCGCGCAGTTGATCGCCCGGCTTGATTTGATCGATCGGCGCGGGCTTGGCGTCGTCGAACTTCACCGAATCCGGCGCGTACCGGCGCAGGATCGTCGCTTTCGTCGTGTGAATCACCGTCGTTTTCGCTGGGCCCGCCGGCGCGGGAACCGAAATCGTGATGTTTCCCGTCGCCGGATCGACTTCCTTCACCAGCCCGCCCACTCCACTCTTCTGCCAGTCCTCGCGATCCTGCGTTTTCTTCGCGTCCACATCGGTGCGCTTCATCGCGATGATGCCCAGAGCCGCAACAGATTTGGGGTCGTCCGCGGCCCGGCTGCGCACCAAAATCCGATCGCCCACTTGCAGGTCGGAAATATGAATCGGCGTCGCCGTCTTCAAATCTTTCTGCCCCGGCGCCACCTGCACGATCTTGGTGGTGTCCTGCACGTTCACGGTTGCGTCGGTCCCGGCGTCGAGCGTCAGCGTAATCACGTTTCCGTTGATCGCTTTCACCGTGCCCAGGCTTTGGGTCACTGCCGCCTGCGCCTGCCCAGGCACCGGCGTCGGTGCTGGTGCTGGATTCGCGGTTGCCGCTCGCGGAACCTCCGCAACGGCGAGCCTTGCCGTCTCTCCGGACGCGCGCGCGATCGCTAAAGGCGATGCGCTGCACGTCGCGGCAAAAGCCATGCCCGCCGCAGCCAGAAAAAATATCCTTCCCTCTCGACCCGCTAAACCCATTTCCCGCTCCTCACTTCGCGCCGTCTCCCGCTCGTTTAATTTTACACATATCGCGCCTCCAGGGTTCGCCCGAGACCTAAAATTTTGCGCCGCAAACGCCGCCAGACCGCCGCTCGCGCCTGCTCTGCCGAAGATGACGCCGGTAGGAAGCAAATCCATCAGCGCGGATGGCCATCGCGCCACTGCGAAATCCGCCCTTCCCATTCGCCACATTTAGACGTATCGGCACGCCGCAAGGGTTTCCTTAGACTTCCCAAATCCGCCAGATTCATCCTTCTTAGAATTGCGGACGGTTCACCCCAACCCGCAAGTTGCGACCCGCGCAAGATGGTGTAAACTATTCCATCACTCGGCGGTGAGCGTAGCTCAGCTGGTAGAGCATCGGTCTGTGGCTGTAAGCGTCACGGCTCCCTTCATTTGTTTTCAGTCGCTTACAATCCTATCGTTCGGCCTTATTCCTGTAGTTTGGTGGGTTTTGGGCAAAGTTTGGGTACGGATTGGGTACGAGTCGGTCAACAATAAAACCGCAAGGAGTTAGCGCCTTGAATCACGAACCTGAAGGAATTCGCAGGGGCATCCTACCCAGGGAAATGCTGGCCGAAGTTGAGCAAGGAACTGAAATGCCTAACGGATTACCTACTGCTTTAACTCCAGCACGATAGCGCTTCCCTTCCCACTTATCAGCTCCTCCGAGTGAATTCGGTTGGATTTGCTGAATCGAGTGGTGCCAAATTCGTTGTCACCTACCGTGCTTTCGCCGTTCAGCTGAGTCGATTTGATTGACCCAGAATCTCTAAAGACAATTACGATATCCTTGTCGTGATAATGCACAGGAATCGGAACACCATGCCTCCAAGTGGAATTCCACGCGATGACTCGATTGTTCTCGAAAACTTTGATGGCTCCGGGGCGCGGGAAGGCTAGCGGGTAGCCGGATTTATTCGGCAACGGTGGAACATCCGGCCCCTTCAACTCTACGATAACGACTCGAGACGGATCCTTCGATGATGCTTCTAATGCTGCGACTGTTCCGCGCGTAACATAAATTACCGCACCACTCTTGCGTGCCGCCGTACTGGATTTGCCGTCCGGTGTGGTGCTTCGAATTTTGCCTCCGACGAGAATCATCTCCGCAAAATCTATATCTTTGGGCGCGGTCCACGGCTTCCCAGGATTCAACGTGACGTCGAAGACCGTAACTCGGTTGTTGTCGATGACCGGCGCCATCTGATCATCGCCCGCGTGCGCCGAGGTCTGCGCGAGGAATAGGATGGAGCACACTGCAACTACAGGAAATCGAAGCCGGTGTGGTTTTCTGATTTTTCTGGTCTTCATTGCGACTCGAGCACGGAGCAACATCACGAAGCTTTTTCGTCGACGTGCGCTCGCTGACCGCCCACAATTTGCCACCCATGGGCCCCCTTGACCAGCACGATGAGACAAATGAAGTGGCCTTGGTGCATGGGCTTGGCGGGAGGCGCGCCGTTGCGGATGTCCGCGGTGCAGCGGACAACCGCGGTGGAACCGTAAATATGAATCGCGAGATTGCTGAATTTGAATTGTTCGTAGATTTCGGCTCCTCCGAGTTCCGCGACGAGTTGTTCTTTCGTTTGGGTCGCGCCGGTCGAATGGCCCCAAGTTAGATCGTCGTGCAGAACCGCACCGAGCGCCTCCACATCTTTGTGCTCCATGGCTTGGCCCATGCGATCGAGGGCGTCCGCGACGCTCTTTTTGTCGTCCGCTTGATTCGCCAGAAGCTGAGAGGCGGTGTTGATGAAGAGCGCGGTCAAGAGTAGAAAAACAATTGAAATTTTCATACGAGTCCCTTTGTATTTGAAAAACCGTGCGTTCGGCTACGCTACTGAACCTGTGATGGCGGGGAAGAACTGATCGGCACTATCGCCATCCCCTTGAAAACGAACTTTTGGACTCGGCTGTTTTCGTCGATTTCCGCAGTGTAGATGTTACCGTGCGAGTCGGCAGCCATGTCGTGCAAGATATAAAACTGACCTGGAGCATCGCCGACGCCATCGCCGAACGAACCCAGTACCTGGAGTGATTTGCGATCGAGGATAAGGATGCGCTGGTGCCGACGGTCGATGACGTAGAGGAATCGCTGTTCCGGATCCGGCGAAAAAGCGGTTCGCGATGGAGACTCGCGATTCTTCAATACCTGGTCCACGATTTCTTTACGAGGCTTGCCGAAGAGCGAGCCAGTCGCGTTACTGAGGGCCATGTGGCCGCGGCTGATAAATACCTGCCCGACATATTTGCCTTCGATGGTGAAAACCTGAAGGCGTTGGTTTGCTCGATCACAGACATAAACCAATCCGTCGTTGGAAATTCGCGCACTGTGTACGTTGGAGAATTGCTGAGGGCCTTGCTCTCCGTCCAGAGTTTCCTGGCCCTCAAGATCATCCGAAGAATAGGTGCGATCGCGCCCGATGCTTTTCCAGCCTGGCGGAATATCCCACTTTTCGGGATCGGTGGGCACATTGCCAAATGCGCCCCACATGCGTTTGAACTTGCCGGTATCGGCGTCAAAAACGATTACTCTTCGATTTCCGTAACCGTCGGCGACGAAAACTTCGTTTGTTTTGCGATAGACCGTGACGTCCGCCGGCAAATTGAGATTCGTGGTATCGGTGTTTCCTTTGCTTTGCGCTGCGCGGCCGATTTGCATGACGAACTTTCCATCATTGGTGAATTTCAGAATCTGATCGTCGTCTTTTCCGCGGCCCGCTACCCAGACGAAACCCTGATCATCGACCGTGACGCCATGCTCCGCATTGGGCCAATCGTATCCCGCGCCAGGGCCGCCCCATCCTTTGATGAAATTTCCGTCCACATCAAATTCCATCAAGGGAGGAGCGGGCGTCTTGCCTTTCTCGATGGGTTTTCCGCCGGACGCGCTCGGGGTACCGATTTCGCGCGGACGAGTGATGATCCAAATGTGATCGTGGGAGTCGACAGTCAGACCGCTGACTGGTCCCATCACCCACTGGCTAGGAACGTGAGGCCAGGTAGTATCGACTTCGAAAGTAGGTATTTCGCGGGCCGCAGAAGATTGGGCGTTTACCGTGTACGACAGGAATTGCGGCTCGAGCGCAAAACTGATTACTGCAAGAGTCGACGCAAGCCCCCAGAATCCCAACTTTCGTTTGATTTCTTGAGACTTGCTTGGCCGCCGTATCGGCAAATTTGGTCCTTGTGCCCCGAAATTCATTTCACTTATAAGAGAACCCTTACGCATTATGAGACGCGGCGCGCGTACATTTCGGTGCGGGTGACAAAAAAAACAAATCCAGCGAGGCCGGTTGGCCCGAAACTCGCTGGAGTGGACGTCTTTGCGCACTTTGATGGGTAAAGATCCGATTCTTAGAACAAAAATTCGAGAATTAGAAAATTACCTTGATCCCGAACTGGGCCTCTCGCGACGGAGTCGCTGTTGAGTTAATTACGCCCGCAGCAGCCACAGGAGCTCCAGTCGCGTTGAACAGAGTGCTGTTACCAATGGGCAGCTGAAAGTTCGTGTGGTTGAAGATGTTGAAAACTTCGGCGCGTAACTGGATGTTGAAATTCTCAGATATGCGCTTGATGTAGTTGTTCTTGAACAGCGAAAAATCGAAGTTGACCAGTCCAGGTCCGATTAAGCTATTGCGGCCAACATTGCCGAGCAAGTTGGCGCAATACACTTGTCCGGTCGGTGCGGGGTTGGCCGCACCCGCAAACGGCGCGCATTGAGCCGCGAACGAGTCGGGAGCCGTGGGAAGCCCGAAGCAACTCGTCTTGATGTAGCCATTCGGGTTTCCGGGGTTGATCGGGTTGCCGCAGCCGGGCCCCGTGAGCCTGTCTGGAAAATCAAACGGGTCAGAACTCTTGGTTCCAAGAGGATCGCCAGAAATTAGCGGAGTAAATGGCTGGCCAGTTTGGACGGTCAAGATTCCTCCCAGCTGATATCCGCCCAACAAGCCAGTAACGAATGCTCCCTGGTCCTTTGGCGTCGGGAGCGTCCAAATGTAATTCACGACCAACGTCTGTGCTACGTTGTAATCGGTTAGACCCTTGCGCCCTTGCCAAAAGAAATACGGGCTCGAAATCGAATTCTGGAAATCGTCACCGATGGTGGCCGACGAACCGGTGTCGAGTCCTTTACCCCAAGTGTACGAAACCTGAGCTTGGAATCCATGGCTGAAACGCTTCAACAAGCTGGCCTGAAGTGCGTCGTAAAGAGCGGTACCATCGCCCATTGTTCCGCGGACGTCACCCCAAGTCGTGTTGACCTTTGTTCCGGAGCCCGGCAACGGGAACAAATCACCAATCGGCGTTAACGTCGGCAAGACGGTGTTGTAGTCGTCCGCACGGTTGATCATATGTACGCCATGATTTCCGACGTACCCTAGGGTCGCGGTAATCGACGGTGAGATTTGTTGTTCGATGTTCAAATTCCACACCAGCATGTAGTTTCGCTTTGGATTGAAATCCGAAAGCGAAACTTCGGTTTTTGTCGAATCGAACGGCCCACCAGTTACACCGAATGGGAACGCACCCTGTGGCAACGCACCAGTCACGATCGAAGTCACGAACGGATAAGTCGCCTCCAGTTCATGCCAGAAATAGTATTGGTACGGGAGCAGGTCGAACTGCCCAAAGGCCGCGCGTATGGCAGTCTTTCCATTCTTGAACGGGTCCCAGGCAAGCCCTACGCGCGGGGCGAAGTTACGCAACGTCGGATTGTTGTAAAACGGCGCACCAACGAAGTTCGTAGCGGAGGACAGTGTTCGAAGGTTGGCTAACTGGTCGTCGGTTTCACCAAGTTCGGTTGCCATTTCGTAACGCAGTCCGATGTTAATTGTCAGGTTCGGTCGGATGCGCCAGTCATCTTGAACATATGTACCGACGATGGATTGCCTGAAATGGAAAAAATTTTCGGAGTTCGTTCCCGAAAACGAGCTGGCGTTATTCGTCAGGAAATTTTGTAGCGAACTGAATCCGAATTTTCCGTTGGTGTTCCCGGCTTTGTGAATGTTGTCCTGGTCCCTTTCGACCGCGACTCCGAACTTGATGGAGTGATTACCTTTCACGTAGAAAGCGTCATCCGAGAACTGAAACGTATTCCAGAAGAAGTGGTTGAACGACACACCATGAACTCCTCCGCTGAACGCGGTGAGTCCCGTTACGGTGACGCCGGCGGCGTTGGTCCCTGGGAAAGCACCCAAGCCCGGCTGTTCTGCAAGTGGGATAATAGCTGTGGGATCGCCATTGTTGTCGACATTCGCTCTGGTGTACCCAAACCTTGCGTTGTTGGTGAAATACGAACTGAAGACGTGGGTTTCGGAGATACCGACCAAGTCGCGTGAATATGCGGTCGGAACGTTGACCGTTACCAACGCGTCCGGCGTCGTGAATGATGACGTAGCGAACAAGTATGTACCGCTCAGACTGTCCTTGTCGGAAAATTTGTGGTCGATCCTGGTGGTGATGAAGTTATCGTGCGCCACTTGGTTGACCGCCGTATTGAAAAAGCCCGTGTCACCGGTACCGATTAACCCGCCATTGGGCAACGGCCAGAACTGAAGATAAGTCTGGGTAGTTGGATCGATCGTGACGTTCGTTGTGCTGCCGTCGGCATTGTGAAGTATTCCGTTGCGCGCGTCTTGTGACGGAACTTGGTCCTTGAAAGTGACTCCGAGGCCCTGCCGAAATCCTTCATAATTCACGAAGAAGAAAGTTTTGTTCTTTACAACCGGGCCGCCAATCGAACCGCCAAACTGATCGCGATGAAAAGGCGGTATGGTTGCACCATCGAAATAATTTCTTGCGTCCAAGACCCCCGATCGAAGAAATCCAAACGCATTGCCGTGGAAGCCATTCGTTCCGGAACGGGTTATGGCATTGATTACTCCTCCGCCAGTTTTCCCGTATTCCGCGTCGTAGTTACTCGTGATGACCGAGAATTCTCCAATGGCGTCGACGCCCGCCGCAAATCCAGTCACGCTGCCCGGGCCTCCGCCCGCGTAGTCGACTACGCTAATTCCATCAATGCGGTAATTGTTCAACGTCGGCCGAGTCCCCGAGATCGAGAGGGCGATTCCGTAGCCTCGCAACGAACGATTCGCCGCAGATGCGACGGGCTGCTGGGTGCTGAGTTCATTGACTCCGGGTTCAAGGGCAGCCAGAGTCGTCCAGTCACGGCCGTTCAGCGGCAGGTCGACGATCGTCTTTGAGTCGATGACGCCGCTTAAGTCCGAAGATGCCAGTTCAACGGCTGGTGCTTCGCCGGTTACTACCACCTTTTGCGTCACGTCACCGACCTTCAGTGCGACGTTCAACACTTGCTGCGCGCCGACCGTGAGAACTACTCCAGCGTTTACGCTTGTCTGAAATCCGGCAGCCGAGGTGGTGACTTCATATTCTCCCGGCAGCAAGTTCGGCGCCGAGTAGAATCCATCGGAATTTGCGCTGATTTCGGTGACGACTCCCGTCGCCGTATTCCGGATCGAAACCTTGGCACCAGCGACGACCGACGCAGATGAGTCCGTCACGGCTCCTGACAGCGTTGCACCAGCTACTTGCGCGTAGGTCCGATTCGTAGGTGTAAAAACCGCGCCGAGTAAGAATGCGATCGCGATGACTATCCTTGCTGCCCTCTTGGAAACACCGCCCCTCATACACCCTCCTCGAGCTTGCTGTCCCCACGCGATTGTCTGAGGCACCTAAATCTTGGCCCTTGTCGTCCGCCACCCGCGCCACATTTTTCGCTGACCGATTGTCGATTGCTTTGAAATGCCCGGCTTCAACTGAGCCGGAAACTTCCCCGGCTCGGTCCACAGTTACTCGGAACACCCCTAGTATTGCAGGGGAATCTAGAGGCTATTCGGCCCTATGTCCTTTGTTATTCATAAAAAATATGTAAAAAAATTATTCGATGGATTTGTCCTACCCCCAGCAGTCACAGAGGCGTTTAGGGCGCTTGGCTCTTTAGGCCGCCGGGAGACTCTGGTCGATCGGCACGCACACGACTTGCTCATGGGTCGGCAAACGCCCTGCCGTGGCTCGGAGAGATAGATTCACACCGTCTTGGGACAGGCTGGATCGAATGCACTGAGCTATTCATGATGCCTTGGGTCCTGGCGTTTTGACGGCTGGGTGTCTGCGTACTGGACGGCTATACAACTTTAGTTGGTTACCACCACGCCTGATACAAATCGGCTGGATAAGAAAGGTCAATGTATCTGCCCGGCCAATTTTGGGCACATATGAATGGAGATAATGCGTTGCATAAACGGGACTTTGCTTGTATGTTGCCGAATGGCGTCAAAACCCCGTGGTTTGCGCGCTGAATCCGCGAGGCCCAGTCGCCAATCAAGACGCTCCCAGGGCCGGTCAAGTCGATGAGTTTAACTACGAAGCTCGATCCCACGGGACCCACCCAAGATTCCTCAAAAGCCACTGTAAAATCCTTCTCCTTCGGCCCTTTTAGCTTAGATGCCGATGAACGCATGCTTTCGCGCGATGGAGTGGCGATCGCGGTTTCGCCTCGGGCTTTCGACACGCTCTTACTGCTGGTGGAGCGCGCTCCGCACCTGATTTCGAAGTCGGCGCTGATGAATGCTGTGTGGGCGGAGTCGTTCGTAGAGGAGACCAATTTAACGGTGGTCGTCTCCGTCCTGAGAAAATCGCTGGGAGACGACGGTCAAGAACGGAAGTACATCCAAACTGTCCCCAAGTTGGGCTACCGGTTTATTGCCGATGTGAAGCGCAACACCGAAGAAAGTGGATTGGTTCCCATTTCGAATTCCGGGGCAGTCGCCGACCTGGGACATTCCGCAGACTCCTCGGAGGCTCCCAAAACAGCCGCGCCCGCCCGTACCCCGAGCTCCGAAGTAGCTCCGAGCGCCTCGGCCCGGGCGCAGAAAGCGAAAGGTCTGGTCATCGCCGGAATCCTGGCGATCGCGTTGCTTTCGGTTCTGGTGGCGTTTTATTTGCGCCGTCCGCCGGTAGGACTCAAATCCATTCGCTCGATTGCGGTGTTGCCATTCAATTCCGATGATTCAGGCGGTAACAAACCCTACCTTGGCATAGGCGTGGCGAATTCAATTATCAATCGTTTGGGTGGTTCGGACAAATTGATGGTGCCAAGCGCCAATACCATTGCGCGACTTTCAGATAATATTCTGTCCAACGACTTAAAGGCAGGCCGCGAACTCGGCGTAGACGCCATCGTGAACGGCACGATTGTCTTTTCTTCTACGGAAACGAAAGTTTCGGTAGCCCTGACTCGGGTGTCTGATGGGCAGACACTCTGGAGCAACACTTTTACTCAGTCTCCCCAGCAAACTTCGGATCTAGCTGATGTGTTGGAAGAAGACATCGCGAGCCGGGTTTCTTCGTCGATTTTAGAGGCCATTGGCGACTCGAAAAGAGCACACAACACGGTCGACAGCGCGAATCCCGAGGCTCGCGAGTTGTACTTCCTGGGGAGGTCCTATTGGAATCGCCGCACGGAAGCGAGCCTAACCAAAAGCATCGACAGCTTTCAGAAGGCGATCGCCGCAGATCCGAATTTTGCTTTGGCGTATTCAGGTTTGGCGGACGCGTACGTGCTGGTCGGCTCGTTTTCCGTCGAACCCGGCCGCCAGGCGATTTCGGCGGCGCGTTCGGCGGCGCTGAGTGCCCTGCAATTGGATCCTGGGCTGGCCGAGCCGCATGCTTCGTTGGGAATGATTTCTTTTTTTACGGATTGGGATGGCGCCGCGGCGGAACAGGAATTTCAGCGCGCGTTGGCGCTGCAGCCGAACTACGCTACCGCGCATCACTGGTACGCCCTGGATTTGGCGGCGATGGGCCGCATGGACCAAGCGAGCTACGAGATTCATAAAGCACAGAAGCTAGATCCACTTTCCTCGATCATTGCCTCGAATGTTGGCTGGGTCTACTACCTGAACCGCCAGTATCCAGAGGCCGAACAAGCGTTTCGAAAGGTTCTGGAAGTTGATCCTGGATTCGCGCGCGCCCATACACGGTTGGGTATTACGCTCTTGACGGAAGGAAAAGCTCAGGTGGCCCAAGAAGAGCTGCAGCAGGCGCTGAAAGTGTCCGGTGATCCCTACGTGAAAGGCCTGCTGGCGCAGAGCCTGGCGGTATCGGGCAAACGCGCCGAAGCCAATCGGCTGCTTTCGGAACTGATTAAGGATTCGCAGACGCGTTACGTCCAACCGTTCGGCGTCGCTCTAGCGTATATGGGACTCGGAGAACGGGCCGAAGCTCTACAGTGGCTACAGAAGGCTTACGATGACCACACGGTCACGATGGTTTGGGCCAAGGTCGATCCGGAGCTCGATCAATTGCGCGATACGCCCGAACTGAAAGCCATGCTCTCCAAAATGAAATTCTGAATATCTACACCCAGCTGGCGTTCCGCCCCTCTGCTACGAGGTGAATCGATTTGAACGGTGCAGACTATCCGAAGGTAAATACGAACGCTTCCACACCGAGATCGAGGGAGCACGAAACTCCTACTTTCCAGTGTAGCTTACTCGCCAAATCGAGTTGGATCCGTCGTCGGAAACAAGCAACGAACCGTCGATGGCAACGGCGATGCCGACGGGGCGTCCCCAAACCTGACCGTCGTCCCGCACAAATCCGGTAAGAAAGTCTTCGTATTCGCCCGAGGCGCGAGCGGTTTGGTGGCGTGGCACGCGAATCACTTCGTAACCGACGCGGGTCGCCCGGTTCCACGAACCGTGTTCCGAAGCGAAGATGTCTCCTTGATACTCGGCGGGAAATTGATTGCCGTCGTAGAAAAGAAGCTGCAGGGAGGCGACGTGGGGTTGCAAAAGCAGGTCCGGCACAATCACTTTTTCCTTTAATTCGGGATGCTTGCCTTCTAACCGTGGATCAGGATTGCCGCCGATGTAGTACCAGGGCCAACCGTAAAATCCGCCGGCCTGGACGTGAGTGATGTAGTCCGGCACGAGGTTGTCGCCCAATGCGTCTCGTTCGTTCACGGAGGCCCACAGTTCCCCGGTTTTGTGGTCAACGGCAATTCCAGCGCCAGGGTTGCGGATTCCGGAAGCGTAGACCTGCACATTGCTTCCGTCGGGATTCATGCTGAGAATGTTCGCGCGATGATTTTCGGCGGGGTGGGTGTCGGGGTCATCGATGTTCGATCCAGATCCAACACCAACAAACAGCGTGTTGCCGTCGTCGGAAAATTCCAAACCGCGCGTCCAGTGGTGCGCCTTGCCCGGCAGGTCGGCTATTTTCTCCGGAGCATTAGTGGCCTTCAGGTCTCCGTTTCTGTAAGGAAACCGAACCAACTGATCGGGCGCGCCAATGTAAATCCACTCGGGATTCGGTCCGGGAGGATAAAAGGCGATGCCGTACGCCAGCGGTATTCCGGTCGCAAACACTTCCACTTTTTCAGGCTTTGAATCGGCAGTGATTCCCCGAAGGATCTTGATATCGCCGGGTTCGCTCTCCGCGACGAAATAATCTCCATTCGGCGCACGGCGAATGTTTCGTGGATTGTTGAGCCCGGTGGCGTACAAATCGACCTTGAAGCCCGGAGGAGCTTTCGGCCAATCTCCGTGCTGGCGTGGCACAAGTTGCGGGGTATTGCGAGTCGATTCGGTGGCAAAAGGCGCCGGCAGATCTTTGGGCGTGATGTGATGCATGACGCCGGGCTTCTCATACCTGTAGTCGGTGAATGGCGCAGGAGGCGGAGGCACACCTGGGGATGCTCCGGGCGCAGCCGACGCTGATTTCGCGGCCACTTTGACGCCCGATTTCAACTGACCGGATTTCAGAAAGGTAACAAGTTGCCAGCGTTGCTCCTTCGACAGGCTGGACCATGAGGGCATTCCGTTGTCCACGTTTCCCTGGGTGATGAACCAGAAAACCTGGCCATCTTTCGCGGTGACGGTATCGCCAGTACCCAAAGGAGGGATGTTGCCCTGCCGCTCGCCTTTGGGGCCGTGACACAAGATGCATTTCTGGGTATAGATTTTCGCGCCGGCCGCGACGGCTTCCGCCTGGCCTGCGTAGGGATTTTTCATCGCGTCTGCGGACGCCGGCGCATTATGAAAGCGCGTCTGCGCCGCAGCGGCCATGGTCGAGAACGCCACGCACGACAGTAGGAGACTTGCCTGACGAGAGAATCTTACGGCAGCCCTGATTAAGACGGTTCGTTCGCGAATCAAAACCTTCCTCCCTGATTCCTTGATACCGTAGTGCGCGCATCAGCGGACGGTCAGAAAGTAAAACGCCTCACTGAAGACGATGGTACCGGCCAGTCAAAATACCTTTGGCCAGAACGTGCCCTTCCATTGCTTCGAACAAATCCACACGCTTCGCGTCGGGGCCCAGGTCCAACTTGGTATCCAACGCATACAGCTCAAAAATATAGTGATGATAGGGACCATCGGCCCTTGCTCCGGGTCCCATGTAACCGAGCGTGCCGGCCAAGGTCGCGCCTTGAATGGAGCCATCGGGAAGTTTGGCCACCGAGGGCACCGCTTCGGTGAGGTGCGTGGTCGTTCTCGGGATGTTGAAGATCAACCAGTGCACGACATCTTCTGGCGTGTTCTTAACCGGAACTTCGGGATCGTGGACGATCAAGGCGAAACTAACAGTGTTTTGCGGAACTCCGGTCCAGGCGAGCGCCGGCGAAACCGGTGTTTCAACCGATCGCGTGAATTTTGCTGGAATGATGGCGCCATCTTCAAAGGAAGAGCTGGTCAGGGACATGGCCATGACCAGAGGAGAGGCGGGTTTCTGAGCCCAAACGACGGCAAAGATTCCCGCGGAAAAAAGCAAAATAATCTGCACGAATTTCATACGGTTCCTCCTGGCCGGCTCGAGAGAGCGGGACGCCTTTCGCGGCGGCCGCTACCGGCCAATCACCATGACTGAGAATTGATCGTTCGTTTTTGCAGGAACAAACAGCCGGCCCGTTTTGGAATCGAAACCCATGGTCTTTGAGCCTGGATTGGTTTTAATCGTTTCAATCAGCGTGTAACCGTCCGCGGAATCCTGGTGGAACACCGCTACGTTTCCTTCTCCGGTTGAATTGAAAACTAGCGCATTGGCCGGATCGTAGGCGGTGGCGTCCACGTGACCGCCGATCGGATAGCTGGCGACAACTTTTCCGGTGTCGGCATTGATCACAGCCATGACTTTGCTTCGGCACCCGACAAAGAGCCGCCGGTTGTGATTGTCGAGTGCCAGACTAGACGGCGCGATGCACGGCGCCGTGGACCAGTGATCTAGAACTTTTAGTGCCTTCGAATCGAGGCGAGCGACTTGATTCTGGGTTTTGAGATTCACGAATACGTTTCCTTGCCCGTCCGCCACCGCGAACTCCGGGTCGCCTCCCAAAGGAACGATGGCTTTAACCGTGTTGTCCGCCGGATCGATGATGGTGGTGCTGTTGCTGTCTCCATTCATCGCGAAGATTCGTTTAGTGGCGGGATCGTAGGTGATCGCGTCGGGTTTCTTTTCCGTCTTAATCTGACCGGTCACACTTAGGGTCTTGAGGTCAAAAATGATTACGGCGTTCGAGATACCCGCGCTGACGTATCCGCGCCCAAATTCGGAAGCGATGGCGACTCCGTGAACTCCTGGAGTATCGGAAATCTTGCCGGCGATCTCGTATGTGTCCGCATTCAAGACGTTCACCTCGGTCTGGTGCGTCACGTAGACGCGCCGGGCGCCTCCGTCTACCAGCACATAGTCCCAGGTTCCCGAACCCGGCACCGGAATTTGCTCCAGCAGGCGATATCCGGAGGGCGCCGCGCCGAGAAAAAGCGCCGCCAGTGTGATTGAGAGCCACTTCATGCTGAATTGCATCACTGAATCTCCTCTCGCTGCATCTATCTACTCTTCGAGCTAGGCCGTAATATCCGCCGTTGCGGTGCTCGACGGTCTCAACAAAAAGCTTTTGCTTTTACTTTCTGGCCCCAGGGCAAATACAGCCATGAGGGCTACGATGGTGATGCCCTCGAATGTCGTCAACGCCCACTGATATCCAATGTGATCTCGCAGCGCATACTCGATTGTGCTGGTGGGAGAGCCGAACAAAACTCCAAGCTGATAGACAAACCCAGGAAAGAGACTGCGAATGGAATCCGGTGACAACTCGTTGAGGTGCGCCGGGATGACACCCCACGCTCCTTGCACTCCGATTTGCATCAGGAAGGCGCCGAGTGCCAGAGTCAAAAGTGATCCGCCGAAGGCCCACATCGGGATCATCAACATTGCTAAAGTCAGCGAAGCGATGATGCTCTTGCGCCGGCCGAGACGTTCGGAGATGTGCCCTACCGTCACGGTTCCGACGAGCGCTCCCACGTTATAAAAAATTGCCAGGTAGGCAACGACGTTCGCGGAGATGTTGTGCGCGGTCTTTAGAAAGTCCGGATAAAGGTCCTGCGTGCCGTGTGACAGAAAAATCATGAGCGTGAGCGTAAGAACCAGGTACGCGAATCGCGCCCGATATTCCCAGATCACGCCAAAGATCTTGGCTACGCTGGTCACTTGATGTTGCTTCCAGGCTTCCGATTCCGGCGATTTATATCCGACGTACATGGTAATCACGGCGGGAATCAGGCCGGCCCAAAACATCGAACGCCAGCCCCACACCGGGAGAATCAGCCGGGCGGCGACGGCGGCGAACAAGTATCCGAGCGGGTAGCCGCCCTGCAGCAATCCAGATAATAGCCCTCGCCACTTCTTCGCTCCGCTTTCCAAGGTCAAAGACGCGCCGACGCCCCAGAATCCACCCATGCCCACCCCGTAAAGGAGCCGCAAAACCAGAAAGGTGTAGTAGTTCGGTGCGAGACCGCTGAGGACTTCAACGAGAGAAAACAGGGCGACAACCGCCATGAGCGGCTTGCGCCGGCCAAAACGGTCGGCAAGCACGCCGAATAAAACGGCACCGACTGGCCGCATGGCCAAGGTAGCGCCGATGGTTAAAATAATTTCTCGCTTATGGACGAGAAAATGGGCGGCAAGGACATCGACCATGAAGACGACGACGAAGAAATCGAAGGAGTCCAGGGTCCAGCCGAGGATTCCGGCGGCTACCGCATAACGTCGCCCCTTCTGGTGAGGGCCAGTACGTTCTTCGGGGTCGTTTTGAGAACTAAGCATTTTGCCCTTTGCCCACCGATTTCCACAACGGGATCGATCGCCTGGCGAGTTCTCGGTTCATCTGGGCCGCCGAGCTGATGTCGGAGTTCAAACGACTTCTCTGAGGCCTGAGACATGCCGGAAGGCTGAGCACCGAGCCAATTCCGTGTAACCTGCACCGAAACGCGACGGTCGCGGGCGTGTTTAAGCCCACAAGGGGTGGCCCGTGGCAAAAAGCGACGACGCGACCGCCTAGTCCCGGAATATGAATGCAGAATCTAGGGGACCCGGAAGGAAATGTCCTTTGATAATTCTAAAAAAAATGTAAAAAAGAGCGTGGGCAAGGTTTAGCGCTGTCAGAGTAGGATATCGGCGGGCTGCGATCAGACTTATTTCTTGACGTATTTTGTTACGTTTTTCTCTTTTACTTCCGCTCCGTAGAGTCCGCCGTCACGGTCTGCGGCAACTCCTTCAGTGCCGCTCGTACCTCCCGTCTGATCGGCGCTCGGAATGAAATATGCGACCTGCCCGGTCTTGGCGCTTCCGATCCGGATTCCGCGTTTGACGCCGGGATTGTTGCCGTAACCTTCGGCATCGGTCGATTCCGAATCGGTGACGTACAAGACGTCCTGCCGGTCGATAAAAATGCCGCTCGGCCGGCCGAATTGCTTCCAGGTCGCGAGAGAGAGTGACCCTCTTGATCGAAAATCTAAACTCGGTTGTTGCCGCGGTCAGCGACGAACAGCCGGCCCTGGGAGTCGAAGGCTAAACCTTGAGGTTGGTCCAATTCTCCCGCTGCCGATCCTTTTTTCGCAATTACTTTGATGAATTTTCCGTCCGCGGAGAATTTCACGACGCGTGAGTTCGGGCATTTGCAACCCTTGTGGCCGTCTGAAACAAAAATATCGCCGTTGGCTGCAATGGCAACGCCGGTCGGACTCCCAAAGGTGTCCTCAGTTTCCCCGGATACTCCCTCCTTACCCAAGGTCAACAAGAGCTTGCCGTCGGGACTGAATTTGAAGACTTGAAGCCCCTTCCCTTTGGACGCTTTTCCATCGGTGAGCCAAACATTCTGATCATGGTCGACGTAAATGCCGTGTGGAAATATGAAATGGCCCACGCCGAAATTCTTTCGGAGCTTGCCGCCCGGGTCGAATTCGAAAATGGGCGCAAGTCGGGAATCTTCGCAACTCTCGCCGCCGCAACGATCAAAAACCCAGATATTTCCGTCCGGTGAGCCGTAAATGCCGCCGGTGGCGCCCCACGATCTTCCTGCTGGAAGAATGGCCCATTTGGCGAGTGCCTGGTAGGGGTCCGGCAACGCATTTCCGTTCCGCGGGATCGAGAGTTCCTTGGCTGGGCAGGCCACGAGAGCGGCTACCGCGGTGGCGACGAGTAACAAGGCTGGCAAGATGGCCTTAAACATTTTTGTTCGCGCCCCCAGCGTGGACAATCGCTGTGGGCGCCGGCCGATACTCCGGGTCTTTCTTCCATCCGGTCAGCATCGATAGAAAATTATTCAGGCCGTGAATGGCCACCATCATCAAATGGCCGAAAATGAAGAACGCCAGCATGCACAGCGAAGCGAAATGCCAGATGCGCGCTCGATGGAAGCCACCCATGAGAGTAGTTAGCAACGAAAACTGCACGGGGTTGAATAGCACCATGCCGGTGATCAAAGAAAATGCGCCAATAAAAATTGCGGAAGTGTAGGCGATTTTTTGCAGAGGATTATAGGCTTCGGTCGGGACGGGTTTGGGTCCAAACAAAAAATAGTGCCGGACCATGGGCCAGACGCCCGGAATGTCCCTCGGCACGAACAGCATCTGGCGAAAGTTTCCGGAAATTGCCTGATAACCCACGTAGATAAGTCCAGTGACCACGTAAATCCAGGCAAACGTGAAATGCCAGGGCAGCGCGCCGCCCAACCAGCCGCCGAGCATCAACCCTGAAGGCATTTTGTGGATGAGATTTTGCTGGGGAATCTTGGGACCGAAGCTGGGAAAGGCCATAAAAACTTGCAGTCCACTCATGGCCATCACTACCAACGAGATGCTGTTGAGCCAATGGCAGACTCGAACCGGGAGCGGGTGCTCGTAAACCGCGTCGAGCGGTCGCGGAATCGCGGGTTTGGGCTCCGGCGAGACGGTTTCTTGTGCGGTGACACTTTCGGGAGGAACGGTTTCGGCAATTTCTTCGACGTTGGCAGTAGCGGAAGTGGGAAGTTCACCATCGTCGACGGTTGCTGGGTGTTTGGCATTCGCGGTAACAGTAGCAGCGGCTGGGCCGTCCGTGGATTCTTTGGTGACTGGATTTTCGCCGACGGAATTCCCAGAGTCAAAAGGCGCGCCGGTGCTGTCGTTTTGAGTTGACGGTTTGTCTGGCACGGATTTGTTTTCCAGCATGCCTCTCGCCTCAAGACCTAAAGGTTGTAGTTGGTTGGGTAGCCCTGATCTTCCCAATAGCCCGCTTTGGGCACAATGTCGGTAACACGGAGACTGGTGAGGTATTTGGCAGATTTGTATCCGACTTTGGTCGGTAATCGCAGTCTCAACGGCGCGCCGTGCTCCCTGGTGAGTGGCTGTTCGTACATTTCATAGCAGAGTAGAGATTGCGGATGCAGGGCAGATGGCATATCGATCGATTCGTAATAGTTGTCGGCGCATTCTACGTAAAGGAATTTCGCGGCAGCATTTGCGCCAACAAAATTGAGGAAGGTCGAAATGGCCGTTCCGCCGAAAGGAACGATCGCGTCCCAGCCTTCAATGCAGATGTGCTGGGTGATCTGCGCCAGCTTCGGCAAAGATTGAATCTGTGCGAGGGTGTAGTCTCCAGGCCGTTTAACGTCGCCGCTTACTTTCAGAGTCCAGGTGGACAAATCGATTCCCGGATCATCGACGTCGTAAGTATTGACGAAAAATTTCTCCAACGGAGTGACTTCCCGGGCCGCGAACGTAGGCGCCAAATGGTGCCGACGGAACCATTTCGAAGAAGCCCAATCGGTGAAGGCGAGGCCAGATTTCAGCAGAGGAGTTCTGAGTTCTGGAACCGCAAATGCACCAATCAGAAGCAGCGGGGAGAGTTTCAAGACTTCGCGCCGGCTTGCCGATTTGAGGTCAGGTGGATTCGAATCTTCAGGCATAGGCGCTCCGTACCCGACGAGCAGTTCTCCAGGAACGATTCGTCCGTGCCGGGAGAACTATAACCTCACGGCTTGGGAGGCTTTACTCCATCTTTCTCCGCGTGAATGATGTTGGCGGTGAGCACGCCATTTTTTTGCGCGGCTGTCAATTCCACGGTAGACCCGGGCTTGAGCAGGCTGGCATCGCCAGGAACATAGAAGCGGACCGGCACGTCGGGGCCGACTTCGATTTCCTGGTCGCCGCCCTTATAGGAGACTTTTAGAATCCGTCCCGCAGAGGTGCCTTCGGCCTGAGTCACGGTGCCATTCGTCATGCTCGTATTCTTGCGAGCGCCGGTGACGGTGCCGTTGGTCATCGAGCCTCTCGCTTCTTCGCCCATCGGACGATGGCCGTCGCCCTGTCCGCGCATCGATTCGGGGAAGACGTGCACTTCACGGGCTTTCAGTTTTCCGTCGGGGCCTTCGTAAGCTGCGGAGCCTACGTAGTCGCCCTGCTTGATCTCCGAGATTTTTCCGAGACGGATCGAAACAATCTTGGTGTCAGGTGGAACGGCCACAGCCGTATTCTCGCCGTCCGTTGATTTAACCACCAACTTGTTGGCGCTGAACGATTCCACTGTGCCGTACACACGAGTGGGGGCCCCGGGGGCCGGGGTCTGGGCGAAAACGTAAAAAGGCATCACGGACAGAACCACTATCATTGCCAGTTTGCTTCTCATATTTTTTCAGGCACCTTTTTTGTTGTTTCGTTCTCGGTCATAAGCTACGGATCGAAAAAATGTTCACTAGTTGACCCTCGCGCAGATTGCCAAGACTCTCCTGTTATTTGCTCGTCGCGATCGAGGCCGCATCTCCGACCTTCGCGCCATTTACCCACGCGGCAAGAATCTTCCAGTCCGGATCGTCCTTGGAAAGAAATTGGCGGCCGCCCTGGTGCAAGAAGTCGCCGCCAGCATCTTTATTGAGTGTATGCATCACGAAATGGCTCTTAAGTGGATCTCCTGGAATCACCAATTTAGAAACGAGCTCGAAGTTGGCCCGCGATTGCTCGTCGGTCCAAAAGGTGGCGTCTGGTGCGATTTTCACAAGATGGAATTGGCTGAAGGCGGCTCGGCTCCCCTCGGCGTGGCAAGTGTAGCAACGGGCATGGCCTTCCCTTTTTTCCAAGAAGATCGGCTCGACCTTGATCTTGAAATATTCAAAATCGAGAATCGGCGCGGACGATTGGGCGCCGGTACACAAAGCAACCAGGATCACCGCCGCTAGCGACCGTCCTATTGTGGCCAACTTCGCCGAGGATGCCCGCTGTGCAACTAGACCCACAATCTGCGACTGACCAGAACTTTTTGGCTCTTTATGCATTTTCGGAATTGCCTCTCGTCTTCACCAGCTCGATTCTTGCTTGCGCCGCTTCAGCTGCCAGAATCTGGAAGAGTAAGCACGACGCTCCTCTTCACGACTTCACCTGCCGGGATAGTGGCGACTTCTTTCCAGGTGTGGGTGTCAATCACGGACACCGTCGCGTCGGCGGAGTTGGAGACGTAAGCGAATTTGCTATCCGGCGTGAAGCAGAGCCACTGAGGCCCTGCGCCCGTGTTCGCGTGCCCCAAGAGTTTTACGTCCGGGAGCGAATAGATGAAAGCGGCTTGGGCCCGCGCGCTGAGAATCCAAAGGAACTTTCCATCAGGAGTAATCAGCGCTCCGTGGGAGGGCGCGGCGCCTTTGGCCATGTATTCCGAAACGATAGGCTCGGCAGGTAGGTCGATCCGCGCCACTTCCTTGCGAGCCGCGAAATCGATGATGCAGAAACCATGATAGGGGTGAAATTGGATGAATACCCGGCGCGCCGAACCATCGGGGTTCGATTCGATTGTCATCGGACCCGCGGCTCCGCCGATCGGAATCGACCAAACCACTTGCTCGGTCGCTAGGTCTATGACGATGAAAGTGCGGCCCTTCTGCGATCCACCCAACAGATATTTGCCATCCGCGGTGATCGCAAGATTGTGATTTCCTGGAGGGGTCGGGATGCTCTTGACCTTCTCCAACGTTGTCCCGTCGATGACGTCCACCACCGCGGCGCCGTCATGAACTCCAACGAAAACGCGGCCGTCCTGGGCGACCACCAACGTATCGGGATAGCCGCTGATCGGGATCTTCTTGATGATTTTTCCGGATACGCGATCCACGACCGCCAGCTTAGCCTCGGCGTAACTTGTGGCGTAAAGGAGCTTTTTGTCCGGGGAGAAACCCATTCCCTGGCCCGACTCGATTCCCTCAATCGTTTGCACCACCTTGTTCGTTACAGGGTCTATGACCAGAATGCTGTCGCCGCCCTCGTTGGCGACATAGATGCGAACGATGTCTGCGAAGGACGTCGACGCCATGGTGGCGACCAGCGCTGCCACCAGAAAAGTCTTTCCCCACCCCAAAAACCCCGCATTCGTTCTAACCGTACGTCGCATAGCGTTAGGCTCCCTGAAACCCGCCCAATTCCGCGAACCATATCGCCTTTGAGCGCGCGTGGTTCGAACCATCGCAGGTTTCAAATTTACTGCGCGTGAGTCTGGATGTCCTTTGAGAATCATCAGAAAATTATTAGAAAAATCTTGCCAGCGAGGGCCTGTGCTGCCTTCATCCTCGTGTGAATAAGGCAGTTACCCAAGGATCGTCGTTGAGAGCTAACTCAAACGCGTAACCAGTTGAGATTGGACTCCCGATCCACACCTTGGATTCGGTCATAAATTTCTTCCATTTGTTTCGCCGAGTAGTTTTTGGTGAGCAGCAGAAATTTCTCCCGGAGATCGCTTCCTGTGAGCGGCCGGCCGGGGGTGCCCAGGAATTCTGTAACGTGTTTAGTTAGCCGGCGCCCGTCCTTCAGCGTTACGGTTATCGTTGTCGAGATATCGTCGTCGCCCTGTCCGGGAGCCTGCGAAATTTTTACCTTAGACGCCACATCCAGGATGCCCGGATCTTTCGTCGCGCCGTCATCGAATGAGTAGGGATCGACTGGGTCTCGATAGGCGGCCAGCGCCACGCAGAACGGAATACTGAACTGCGCGAGCATAATATCATTCGGAACCGGAATGTTGTTGGTCGTGGCCATGCGTTTGCTGCCGGCGATTTCAATGGACGCGATGTCGCTGCCCGAAAAGCCATACTGCTTGCGCATGTCAACCATCGCCTCTACCGATGTATGCGCGGTGATGTGGCACGAGTAATGCTTCATCGTGATGGTCCGGCTTTGATACGTCTCGCCGAGCTCGCGGGTCAATTCCGCAAGATCTGTCTGGTTACAAAATGCGTGCAGAAAGCCCGCGCCGCCCTCGAGCACGGTGCTGGGGCCGGTAAACCCCGCCGCCGCAAGGCTGCCCGCCAAAACGCCGCCCTCGGCGGCGCGCCCAAGGTGGAGGCGTTTCACCATGGCGCCATCCCCGCTGTGCGCGAATTCCAGTAGCCCGCCGGACGTCGACCCCGCAATCCCCAGCGCGCTGGTCATCTTTCCGGCGTCGAGATGCAACAACCTCCCGGTCACGACAGCGGCACCAAAGGGTCCGACTGAGCCCGGTGCATGAAATCCGCGCGCCTCATTTGTCCGCTTGGTCGCCAAGGCCACCCGAATCATCACTTCCGCGCCCGCGACAATTCCCGTCAGTACTTCGCGTCCACTCGAACCCCGATCCTGCGCCACAGCCAGTCCTGACGTGACCAATGCAGCGCCCGGATGCGCGCCGGAATCCGGAAACGTAATATTGTCCTGCTCGAAAGCATGGCACATCGCTCCGTGAGCCAACGCCGCAGCAGGCGCGGAGACGTTCGCATTCTTGCTCAGGATTGCGCTGTTTCCTCCGGTCCCCAAAAGCCGGGCCTGCTCGATGATCATTTGGCTCCAGGGAAAGGGGGCGCCAAAGAGAATCGTCGCGACCGTATCGGCGAAGCAATCCTTCGCCCTCTGTACGATTTCGGCCGGAATTTCCTCGTAGCGAAGATTAGTCGCGTACTCCGCCAGTCGTACAGTCTGGCCGCTAATTTCGGGTTTCTGTTCGGGCTCGGAACCTGCGATTCCGAAAGAATCGGCGGCTGTGAACTTCGGAGATAGCGTTGCTGCACTAGCCGCGATCGAAATGGCCCGAAGAATATCCCGGCGCTTCAACCCGTTATCTTTCGGCGAGGTCATTAGAAAAGTTCGTCCTAGTTAGCTGGATCGAAAACGCGCGGCGAACGCGATTCAAGTAGAACCGGCGGCGTCCGGGTTTCGATTGCTCGGGTTTCAAGGCGAGCTTCGGAATACTTCTCTTCACCGCCGGTAGCGTGAACCACAGGGCTAGAATCGCGCCGTAGCTGCCGCCTCGCTCGATCCATTCGAATACTTCCCACTGCGGATAGAAAAGTTCAGTCGCCACTTTCCAAACGAGCAAAATCAACAGCAAAGGACGTATTGGCCGAACTAGGGTGCTAACTGCAGCCAGCAATTCAAACACTCCGGCGGCGCGAGCCGCGAAGACCGGATTCGTGAATCCCAAAGTCGCATACTGGGCGAGCAGTCCGGGCTTGCCGATAAGGTTCAACCATCCGTGGCTAGCAAGGCGCATGAAGACGACAACTTGCAGGCAGCGTAACAACTTCTTCCAAGTCTCGGCGGTAACGGGAATGTCTGCCTTGATGCGCGAAAACCACTCCTTGAGTGTGTGCCCCTCGCCACAGATCGTCAACAGCGCTAGTGGCGTTCCGTAATTCCCAGCTCGTTCCAGCGCCTCGGCAAAGGGCTCGCCGGACAACGGTCGTAACATCGCAGTGATAGTGCCCCAAACGATCAGCCAGAATAACACCGCGCGCGTTGGGAAGAGCAGCAGGCTCACACCCAGCAGAATGTCAAAGGTACCGAGCCAGGGCATAACGTGATAGCCCGTGGCCGGCCTAATGCCAAAGACAGCGAAGTAGTTGAGCCATATCTTCTTAGTGATGATCCCGAACGCGCCATGACCATGAAGCACATCGCCGAGGTTACTCGCAAACAGTAATGGAGCTGGTTTCCGAGATGGGTCAAGTTGGCGGCTGCTCGCGACATGCTCCCTTAAATACGATCATAGACCTGAACACACCGCTAAACCCTAGTCGACCCGCGCAGCAATGTCATCTGGAAATTCTAAAAAAAACATTAAAAATACCCGGACTCGCGGCGGCCGCCCTCGGAGCATTCTTTTTTGCCTCACTGGTGCCAGTTCGAGCTAAGCTCGACTCACGCTTTCGATTGATTGGCTTCCCTCCCTGGAAAAAGAACGATAGCTGCGCTTGGATAATTCGCATCTACACCCCGCAGCGAATATCCCGATTATTGCTTCCTTGTCCAGATGGGAGTGACTTTGCCGATCGCCCCGCCTGGCACCTACCCCGATCTTTTCGAAACATGCTGTATTTCGCAAAGTGGCTTATGATTCCGGATGAGAGAGTGCTGCTACTCGAGGATGACGCGCGGATTGCAAGATTCGTCGGCAAAGGACTGCGCGAGCAATCCTACGCCGTAGATTTGGCGACGAATGGCGACGACGCCCTATATCAAGCCGAAATCAACAGCTATGACCTGTTTATCCTGGACGTCATGATCCCGAGCCCCGACGGTTTCACTGTCTGCCGTAAGCTCCGCTAGTCCGGCATCCGCGCGCCCGTATTAATGTTGACCGCGCGTGATGCAGTCGATGATCGCATCACCGGGCTGGACCACGGTGCCGACGATTATCTGACTAAGCCCTTCGAATTCGGCGAATTGTTGGCGCGCCTCCGCGCGCTGCTCCGCCGATCGTCGGAAGTGCGCTCGCCTGAAGTTAAAATTCAGGATCTGGTGCTCGATGCCCGGGGTCAACGCGTTTCACGGGCGGGCCGATTCATCGCGGTCGCTGCCAAGAAGTACGCTTTGCTCGAATTCCTGGCGCGGAATGCCGGCCGGGTGATCGGCCGCGCTGAAATTGCCGAGCACGTGTGGGATGAGTCTTTCGATCCTTTTTTCCAATTTGATCGAAGTCTATGTCAATCGCCTTCGCAAGAAGATCAACCCACCGGGCACCGAACCTTTGCTGCATACTCGCCGTGGCGCTGGGTATTTCATCGGCCGCGGCGATGCGCCTCAGGCATCCGCCAAAGAGCCCGCGGCCGCTGGAAAACACGCACCAAGAACGACGGTTACGGGAAATCGGAAGAGCTATGTTTAGCTCAGTGCGTTTTCGGCTGTGAGACTACGTTTTCGCAGTCTTCGGCGGCGACGACGCCGATCGGATCGTCGCCAACGAACTCTCCGGCCCGCGACAACGCTGAATTTTCTTTGCCGGTATTGTTTCACTCTCGTTCGTTTCAGCAGCTGCTGGCCGGATCCGACGGTTCGCGCGAAGGCTTTGCCGACGTGAGAGGAGATCAAGGACGCTTTCGCGGATACGTGGGGCGTTTCTCCACGCCGCAAGGCCAATACACACTCGCGGTTCTGTTCTCGCTTCACCAGCCGGAAGAATTTCTGGAGGCCATTCGTCACGCGCTTGCGCTGATCATACCTCTCGGTCTTCTACTGGCTGACGCCGGCGGATACGTTGTCGCGCGCCGCGCCTTGGCGCCCGTGGCCACGATGAGCCAGCAGGCTTCCAAAATCGACGCGGCAAATGTTCACGATCGTTTGGCGGTGGTCAATGAACGCGACGAGCTTGGCGTGCTGGCGCAATCCTTTAACCAGCTGCTCGATCGTCTGGCGCACTCCATGGACCAGCAGCGCAGGTTTATGGCGGATGCTTCACACGAACTTCGCGCGCCGATTGCGATTCTGCGCGGCGAAGCCGGACGTGCCTTCTCGCGCTGCCTTCGATGAAAACCTGACCCACTACAAGGAACAGGTCCCTGCCCTGTTTTGGTTCAATGCACTTCTCATCGCCTCGAACGGCACTGATAGTCGCGTGGGATCTCTAACGGCGGATTGGGAGCGGTTGTTCGAATGGAAACGCGTCGAACGCGAAGATGAGCCACGCCGCGTGGCATTGGAAGTAATGATTCGCGGCACATGCGAAAAGGTGCGGCTGCTGGACCTGGTCGAAAACTTCACACTGTTCACCGAGCACAAGGCCGGCCTGGTCAAGATTATCGGCCAGAATCACCAGTTCCTGGGCGTCAATAACACCATCGCCTCGATGCTTGCAGCCCGCAAGTCCGGTCATGGGCGGCGGCGTGTTCTGAGGGCTCGGTCGTGCAATCGTCCTGATTGTCACAAGAGATTCGTAGCCAGGAAAACGAACGAACAATTTTGCAGCGACGGCTGCCGAGTTGAGTTCCGCCGACAGTACAAGGCTGCCCACATTCGAGAAAAACGCAAACTGAATCGGAAGAGTCGGCGCAGGGGGGGGCAAGTAACCAATGGCAACTTCAGGTCAGAAGGAGAAACAGTACACCCTGAAACAGGGCGTCTACATCTACCTTCGCGGGAACTTCTGGATGCTGCGCTATCGCATCCCGATCCTAGAAAAGGGTACGCGGAAGCTGACAGACGTTTACAAGAAACTGGCCACCCGCGCGGAGTACGGAAGCGCGAAGTCGGTGGCGCACCTAGCAAAAACCCATCTCGACTCTCTGCCGGACAAACTGACCACACTCACAACGCAGACGACCGCAAATTTCATTGAGCACTCTTATTTCCGTCACGTCGAGCATGCCGGGAAATTAGCCCCGAGTACGATCTTCGGATACAAACACATCTTCACGAAGCACCTCCGGGATCGTCTCGCCAATGTGCGCCTATGTGATTTTCGAACGGCGACGGGTCAGAAACTCCTAAACGAAATTGAGATGGAATCTGGGCTGTCGCACACTTCGCTGAAGCACATCAAATGGTTTCTGGTGGCCGCGCTGAATTACGCAAAGCAGGTTGACGCTCTGCAAGTTGACGGGAACCCGATGGAGTACACACAGGTTCCAACGGGTGCAACGACGGAGCAAACGAAAGCATACTCACTCCAAGAAATCGTTTCGATGATCGGCGCGTTGAAAAATGACCCCGTGGCGAGCGCGGTGATCGCGACAGCAGCCTTCACTGGATTGCGTCGGTCAGAGCTACGAGGCTTGCGCTGGTCCGACTTCCGCGATGGACAGTTCTTTGTCGCTCGTACCGTCTGGAATACGAGCGAGCGCGACAAAACGAAAACGGTTGATGCGAAGGCTCCAGTGCCAGTGCTGAAACTCCTGACAAAGATTTTAGAACCGATGCGTGGTGATGGGTATATTTTCGCGGGTCCGAAAAACGGACGGCCACTCAATCTCGCCAACCTTGCCCGCCGTGTCATAGTTCCCAAGCTGAAGCTGGCTGGTGTACAATGCTGGTCAGGCTGGCATGGATTTCGTCGCGGTCTCGCCACAAACCTTTTCGAACTCGGTGAAAAGGAAGCGACGATCCAAGCTATCCTTCGGCACTCGGACGTAAAAACCACGCGACGCCACTACATAAAGAAGAATGTGGTGTCGAAGGAATCGAAGCAGGCAATGAATAGGCTCGCACAGGTCTTCGGGAAGATGCAGAAGCCGTCGCGTCGCCGTTCAGCTTTGGGTACGAACGTGGGTACGTCAAGAAGTCGAAAAGCGCAGAAAAGCTAATAGAACATTGGCGATGGTGAGCGTAGCTCAGCTGGTAGAGCATCGGTCTGTGGCACCGAGGGTCGCGGGTTCAAACCCCGTCGCTCACCCCAATTCCCTCATATACTTCTCGGCAGGCATCACTTCTCCGATTGCACGCGCGTTGCACAATCAAGTGAAACCCCACGAGATCGGAATAGAATGCAAGCCGTTGAAATCTCCTGCGATTTTCATACCGCTGACGTTGCCGTAATCACAAAAAATAGCTCTCGCCGCCGTGGAATTCGACCCATTCGCCGCAAAACGCAGCATCGAATCGCTTCGTCCGCGAACGCAAATACTCCCGCTGCCAGCAAAAACAGGAGCGAGTATTACAGCCGAATTCGTGATATACAGATTGCTGCTTTAGTCGTAGGTAGGGGCGTTTTCGCAGGTCTGAAAATGCCATGAGAAACGGACCGCCAGTCCCGGAAGTACTAGAGCGTCCTGTACCTTACCTGTTGTTCTGGATGGCTCGTTCGCCTGAACAAAAGTTCTAGACTGCGCCAGACCCCCGCCTGGCTCGGTAGACTTGGGGGATGTTATGAAACTCACAGTGCGATTTTCGATTTTCCTCGTGGTCTGCGCCACCGTGGCACTTTCCGCCGTCACTGCGTCCGCCACCACCTCTACCCTGAAATGTGACCCTAATAACGATACCGTCTGGGTATACAGCTCGCTTACCAGACTCGAGGTTCAGGTAAAGCTGAGTTGCGGCCAAACGGTCGAGGTTTTGGACCGCACCGAAGGTTACGTCAAGGTCCGCACGCAACACGGCGTGGAAGGTTATATCGCGGAGTCCGCGTTTTCCGATCTACCGCCCTCTCCGGTCGAGCACGACCTCACTCAAGATGTTGGCTCCGTCGCCAAATCCGTTCAAGCCAAGGAAATCGCCAAGGTCGCTGCGTCAAATACGGCGTTCGCAACCCCAGACGCCGGTTCGCCCGATGCGCCCGATGCGTCGGCTCAACTTTCGCTCGCTAATCCGAGAACCAACGACGCGAGCCACAGCAACGCAATGACCGGATCATCCATGCTGCCAAACGAAATGGCGGAAATGAGTCCGCGGAAAGTTTCGGCGCCGGAAGCATCGGCTCCGCCTTCTTCAAGTTCGCTAGACGCCGCCACCCCTGCTAGTCCGAAGCCAGTGTCCCTTCCGGTCAGCGCGGCAGTTTTGCCCACGCATTTGGACGGCACCCCGATCCAGGATGGTGACGACGTGGCCGATTCCAAGGTGGAATCCGAGAGTCAAGATCCGGCGTGTCGCACTTATTTTTCGGCGTACGGATTGACCGCCAATCAACTGAAATGGATTGCCCAAAACCGCAAGAAATCCTTTCCCGGCGTGTGCCCTGCCGCAAACGTCTCTACAGTGAATTACGTCATTATTTTTACTCATGACGTGAGCTTCTTCGCCGCAACGCTGCCCGATCCCGTTCACTACCTCCACGGTTTCTCGGATTTTCGCTCGATGACGCCCGTGGACAATACCTTGGTGTCCGAATCCGAGGCTGAAAAAGCGCATCGCGAATATGTCTGGGTCTTCCATTTCGCCGACGGCCGTTTCAATCCCGCAACGTTCTCGCCGCATCGAGCGGTTCAATTTGCCAAGGTCGAAACGAATTCCGTAGGTTCGAAGGCCGCACCGAAAGCCGTTGAGGATGCGTTTCGCTTTTTAGAGAACGCAGACCACTGAGCGGCTCTTTAAGTTTTCTCGCTCGAAACAAATCGAGTCATGCACTTCCCTCGGTGTGCGACCGCCGCGCGTAGCCATCCGCACTAGGGGCGCCTCTCGTGCAGCGCCATCTGAATGCCGTTCTTCGGTCGCAAGGTCTAAGTTTAGATAGTAGATTTTGGGCAAGTGAAAATTAGCGGTGGATTCCGCATGGCTTGGTGAATGACCTGAAGCTTCCTGAAAAATCGCATCTAGATGGTACTCCTCGATTTGAAAATTCAATTCGACTCAAAACGCATGCTGGTTACCTTCGTCGCTTTTGGAGAACGGGAGTCCAAGGTAGGGGCCGCATGAGTTTGAGTTGCGATAAATGTAGCAGTGGCAGACAGGATTCAGGCGGAACCTTGTTGCTTTCAGCGATACGGGAAGTGACGTCGAACTCGTGACGTTGCAGCGCGCGCACGTACGCCAAGAACGGATGAAACAGATAACCGACCTCCCTGCCGCTGTCGACGTACTTGGCGTAGCTGGACGTTAGAGAGTTTGGGATCGCTCACCTGGAGCGACTCCATGGAGGGGCGCAGCACATTTGCAACTCGGCGGACTTTGGCGGTGGGATTTTCTGGTCGAAAACCGAAACCCAGGTCCGATCAGCAATATCAAAGCCGAGCTTGGGACTTCGAACTGATAAAACATTCGGCAGCCTTCGTGCGCTCGAGCCTCGGATCCTTGTCCGTTCCGATGTACTCGCTCAAGAAATCCAGGACCTTCTTGATCTTCGGTGTCAGATCGTTGGGGCTACAGTACAAAGCGACAAGCGGTATGGGAGAAGGGGACCAACCCGGTAAAACATGGACCAGAACTCTGCGTAACGCTGGAGCTCTCGCCATCCAGAGAGGAAGCACCACAATCCCCACACCATCCAACGCGAGTTGCCTGGCGACAACCGGATCTCCCGTTGTAACGTGAAATGGTACAGGAGGGACGACCATGGTTTTGTTGTTTGTGAGTTCCCATCGAGAGATTCCTACACAGCGATGATTCACTAATTCCGACGGAGTTTTAGGAAGTCCGTATTCACGGCGATATTCTGCATTTGCGAACAGTCCTCGCTTTGCGCTCGGGTAAGAGCGAATCATTCGTGAGGAGTCGTTGGGGGGCGAAACCATAAAGAGAATGTCCACATCCAGACGCGGCGAGGGAACGTGCGTCGGACTGTAGTCCTGAAGATCAATCTTCAGTTTGGGAAATGCGTTGACCAGTTTTGTCATGATCGGCGCCAGGAGATGCCGAATCATTGTTCCGGGGCATGCAATTCGGATGCGCCCGGTAGGGTTAAGGCGATGCCTGTCTAATTGTTCATTGCCGTCGCTGAGCGCACGCAACGCCTGTCGACAAGATTCGAGGTATTCCGCTCCGGCATCGGTCAAGACGAAACCCTTGGAGCTCCGATTGATGAGCAGCATCTGTAGACGCTGTTCAAGACGGGTGAGGGAGCGGCTAACGGTGGAAGTCGGAACGCCCAGCTCTTTTGCGGCAGCACTCAAAGTGCCGGCTTCAGCGGCAGCAACGAAGACTACGATGTCATTGGCATGGTACTTGACCAATTGAAATTGCCTAAACCTTCATGCTTTATTGGCTGCGGAGCTTAGCACACCACAGGCGATTTCGGCAGAATGAAGATCAAACGGCTGGCACCAATTTTCTGTGTCCATGCGAGCGCGATTCAGATCGACAGGATGCTCGGAACATCTTAGCCGCTTTGATTGGTCGCCAAACCCGGCTGATTCTGACGATTGGGCATCCGTGTTGCTCTTCTGCTTCGGTTTAGCCGAACCCTTCACTAGAATCAAGGGACGGCTTCTATGCATCATGATCGGACGGCTGATCGTGAAGAACCACGTTGAGGAGGGACTTATTGACGTGGATGCCGCCGTTGTATTCGATAAAGCCGAGCTTGCGAAACCGATTCATGAAGAAGCTAACCCGGGATCGCGTCGTTCCGATCATACTGGCGAGAGACTCCTGCGAGACCTTGGGAATTCGCATCAGCGGCTCGCGTGACTTACCAAATTCCGCCATCAACAACAGGATTCGTGCCAGCCGCTTTTCGCTGGAATTGAATAGCTGATCGACGAGGTCGGCCTGCGTTCGCATACTGCGTTTCAGAACAAAAGCCAAGAAGACATCCGAAAAGGCATGCTCCTCGTGAATCACACGAATCATCTCGTTCCGCTCGATCTTGAGCGCAGTACAGGCCGTCGTGGCAGTTGCGGTGGCCAATCGCAGGCCTGCCACCGCCGCGACGGAATCCTCTCCTAAAAAGTCACCTGCGCCGAGAAGCGCGATCGTGGCTTCTTTCCCCACCTTGGAAATGACGGTGAGCTTCGCGCGACCCTTTTGAAGGTAAAAAACACAATCGGCTTTGTCTCCTTCGGAAAAGAAGGGTTCCTGCGCTTTCAACTGGACGATCCGTCGTCCTATGCCAGCTTTCGAGAGGAAAGTCGCGGGATCGAATGTGGCAGGGGTTCGCCTACTCATTTCGAGCGTCTCCCGGCTGGAGGAAGCTCGCAGTGCAGTGTCGGCCGCTCAAGTCTTCGCATGTATTGCTGTTCAAACGTCGTTGTTCTCTCACCCACACTTTGAAGCCAAGCCAAATTTATAGCACACCGGTCGAGATCGGTGGCTTCGCAACTTGCTTGCGCTAACGCAAACCCGGTTTGCGCCAGTGAATTGGCGAGTGTGCTGTTTAGCTCAGCCCCGCACGGACGCCTGCGTGCATACTTGCTCTCCCCGGGAGCGAGTGTGGATCCAGGGAGCCGACAGAATTTCCGGACTCCCTTCGGCCACTGCAGAACGGCAGTAACTCGGACGGACGTGAGGGAGTCGATCTATGAAGCGAAACCAGGGGGTTCCACGATGAAAATTCTAGTGACGGGCGGCACCGGTCGCGTTGGCTCCGAAGTTGTCAAGGAGCTTCAGAAGCGCAAAGCCGACGTTCGCCTTCTCGTACGAAAGAGGGACGCCGCTACTCCGGCAGGTGTTGAGGCTGTCATCGGCGATCTCCTCGACCCGGTGTCCGTCGAGAAGGCCATGGTCGGAGTGGACAAGCTTTACCTGCTGAACGCAGTTCTTCCCGATGAACTGACGCAGGGCCTCATCGCCTACGATCTGGCCAAGAAATTGAAGCTGCGCCATGTCGTGTATCACTCCGTTTTCCGCGTGGACCACTTCAAGGATGTTCCCCACTTCGCTTCTAAGCTGGCGATAGAAAGCGCCCTGCGAGAGTTCGATATTCCGTTCACGGTCATTCGTCCGAACTACTTCATTCAGAATGACGCCACGTTGAAAGATGCGCTCACCAAGACCGGGATCTACCCCATGCCTCTCGGCCAGGCGGGCATCTCCGTAGTCGACGTCCGGGATATCGCCGAAGCCGCCGCGATTGCACTTACCTCCGACGGACATTTCGGAAAAACCTACAACCTCAACGGCCCGGAGATTGTGAGTGGCCCTAAAGCCGCATCGATCTGGAGCAAAGTGCTCGGCAAAGAGATTCGATACACCGGTGAAGACATGGATGCATTTGAGGAGCAGATGCGCAAAAGGGCCCCTTCTTGGTCAGCCTTCGATATCCGCATGATGTTTGAAGGGTATCTCGAACGCGGCTTCATTGCGGAGGACGGAGACCTGGAGACTTTGACGAAGCTGCTCGGCCACGCTCCTCGGCGATATGAAGATTTCGCCCGAGAGACCTTCTTGAATTGGCAAGAGATGCCGAAGGCGTAAGCGCGAACGCTTCTGACGCGCGCGCGCATCCGGTCGGGTATCCGGAATAAACTGATGTAATTTTTTTCAAGCAATATTGGAGCAACTTCAAATCGGTAAAGGAGAAATACATGTCGGATACAAAGAACGGCTACACAATGAAGGGGCAGTTCACCCCGGAAAACAGTGCGCTCGTCCTGATCGACTATCAGGTGGGGACGCTGCAACTGATCCGGACCTCGAGTTCTGACGTTTGTCTGCGCAACGCTGTCACCCTGGCTAGCGCCGCCAACGCGTTAAAAATGCCGGTCGTGCTTACGTCCAGCCAGGAGGACAGGATCCAAGGGCCCATCTCGCCGGCTTTGCAGAAGGTTCTTCCCGACGCATTCAAGGCCCGCGTGAAGCGCCAGGGGATTGTGAACGCGTGGGGCGATCCGAATTTCACCGCAGCGATCGCGACGACTGGCCGCAAGAACATCATCATGGGCGGCGTCACCACCGACATCTGCCTCGTCTTCCCAAGCATTAGCGCCGTGCAGGAAGGCTACAACGTACTGGCCGTGATGGACGCAGGCGGATCGTCGTACGAAATCCAGGAAGAATTGGCTCAACGACGCATGATGCACGCAGGCGTGGTGTTGACGACGACCAACACGATGGTGGCGGAGCTTGTGCAGAACTGGGCCACGCCGGCAGGCATGGAACTCATTCAGTTGCTCCTTGGTTCGGCACCAATGATGCGGGCAGCCGGCTAAACCATTCAGGAGAGCTCCGTTCTTGCGGCGCACGACATGGGCGGGCCGCCAGCCCTCTTATCACAAGGTCTTGACTAAACCAATCTATCGAAGGAGCTCACAATGCCCACAATTGAACAACGCCTGCAACACCTCGAAGATGAAGCTGCGATCAGAGACCTTGCCGCGCGCTTCGCTGATGCCGCCACACGTGCAGACCACAAGACTCTCAAATCCCTTTTCAAGCCCGACGCGATCTTTATGGTAGGCGAGCCCGCCTCTGTGACGCTAAAGGGCGTCGAGGAAATCGATGCACATATTCAGAAGTTGCGAGAGGGCAAAGACTTCTTCGTGCAGTTCGTTCACAGCGGGTTGATGCAAATCGAGGGGAACACCGCGTCAGCGCGTTGGCTCATGCAAGAGGTAGCCCTGGGTCCCGCAAAGAGTGGTTCGGGAAAGAGCTACTACAACAACTTCGGCCTTTTCATAGATGAGCTTCAGAAGGTAGAGGGAAAGTGGCTCTTTAAGAGCCGGAACTATCCATACCTCTACCTCGACACGGATCCGTTTACGGGCAAGGGGATACCCTTAACTGCCGAAATCAGCTTCACCTAAGGATTTCAGCTTTTGCATCTTGCCCTGCCGTTCGCCGACTCGCCAGCGTAAGCACTCACAAATCTAAAACAGATCGACCAAAGGAGCACCACCATGTTCGACAAAACACCAGAGTACCCGCCCCTTCCGCCCGACGACTCGCAGCGCAACCTCACCATTGCTCAGCCCGACACCGATCAGACTCTTCCGCACATCGGCGTCGTGGGAGATACCTATACCATCACGGTGTCCGGCGACCAGACCAACGGACGCTTTTGCGTCATCGACATGCACGTTCCGCCGGGCGGTGGCCCTGGCCCGCATCGCCACGACTTCGAGGAAACTTTCATCCTGCTTGACGGAGAGGTGGAGGCCACCTTTCGTGGAAAGAAATCCATCGTCAAGGCCGGCGACACCATCAACATCCCCTCGAACGCTCCGCACCAATTCCACAACAGTTCTTCCAGCCCCGCGCGCCTGCTCTGCATCTGTTCCCCCGCAGGTCAGGAAAACTTCTTCATGGAACTCGGCGTAAAGGTCGCAACTAGAACGACACCGCCGCCGAAATTCAGCCCCGACGAGCAGGCCGCCTTCCTGAAGAAGGCCAAGGAAATCACGCCGCGCTACCGCACCGAGCTGCTAAAGGAAGCCTGATCGGCAAAAGCGGCTGGAGACAGTGACGCGTAAGGAGTCCTAATTTAAATACCGCAGTAGAGGAAAAACGATATGGGCGCCTGGCTTTCTGCGGAATTGAATCAAGGCATGCATGCACTCACGGGAGGGGCCGGACCAACGGTCGTTCTGATTCCCGGATGGCCCGAGACCGCAGAGGCATACGGCGAAGTTTTCCGCTTCCTGGAGAAAAGTCACAGCATCATTTGC
>Ga0302326_10000713_pt1 | contig 88196 bp, 70 predicted proteins | sample Palsa_T0_3_FD_202264 | JGI IMG/M metagenome (GOLD analysis project Ga0302326, IMG submission 202264) | Peat permafrost microbial communities from Stordalen Mire near Abisko, Sweden - Palsa_T0_3 | ecosystem: Environmental > Terrestrial > Soil > Palsa > Peat permafrost | place: Sweden: Abisko...
CGTAGGCTTCCTGTGTGCGCGAAGCGTCTTGGAGTGCGTGCGCGCCAGCGCCGCTTTGGTCCTGAAACAGGCGTCGTGTCCCCATCAGAAGAATTTTGTCTCACACCCGCGGCGATTGCTATTTCCTCTTTTCTGTTGAATTTTTGCGCGCGGAGGCCATATTGGGGAATGGCAAACCGAATCCGGCAGTCAATTCTCTTGTTCGTGGCGATGGCGGCCTTTTGCGCCGTTGGCCGCGCGGGCGATGATCCAATCCAATCCCCGCGATCTCACGCTGAAGAAATCATGAACTTCAGCCTCCTGGATTACAAAGGCAAGTATTACGAGTTGCGACGCACGGATGCCCGCATCGTCGTTCTGTTTTTCACCGGCAACGGCTGCCCGGTGGCGCGGCAGAGCATCGCCAAACTCAAAGCGTTGCGCAAACGCTATTCCGATCGGGGTGTGGCCGTTTGGATGATCAATTCCAATACCCAGGACGATCGGGAGAGCATCGAAAAGGAAGCGGCAGATTTCACCGAGTGGCCGCTGCCGGTGCTCATTGATGACACGCAGCAGATTGCCCGAATGCTGGATGTCAAACGCACTGCCGAGACCATCTGCATCAACACCAGCGATTGGACCGTCTTCTATCGCGGCGCGCTGGACGATCAACTGGTGGAAGGCGCGCAGAAGCCCAAGCCGACCGAAAAATTCGTGGAGAATGCGTTGGAGGAGTTGCTGGCGGGAAAAGCCATTTCGCACCCGAACACCGCCGGACGCGGCTGCTTGATTACTTTTGACACGGCTGCCACGGCGGGCGCCGCCCCTGTATCTTACTGCAAAGAAATCGCGCCTCTTTTGCAAAGCAAGTGCGTGGGATGCCACAGCCCGGGCAACATTGGTCCCTTTGCCCTGTCAAGTTATCAGAAGGTGAAGGGCCACTCGGAGATGATTCGCGAGGTGCTGGCCGCGCGGAGAATGCCGCCGTGGGATGCCGATCCGCGTTACGGCCATTTCAAGAATGATCGTTCGCTGTCGCTGGAGCAAAAGAAGTTGTTGTTGCTCTGGCTCGATCAAGGTATGCCGCGGGACGAAGGCCCGGACCCCTTGGCGCAGACCGTGCCCGCCGCGCCGGAATGGCCGATGGGCCAGCCCGATTACATCGTCAAACTGCCGGCGCCGCAGCAGATTCCCGCGACCGGGGTGTTGGACTATCGCTACGTGGACGTTCCCTCTCCCATAACCAACGACGTTTGGCTGGCGGCGGCGGTTTTTCGTCCGGACAATCGCCGGGTTGTGCATCATCTCATTGTGCGGGCCAAGTATGCCGAGACGCCGAAAATGGCCCAGGAAGACGTGTTCCTGACCGGCTGGGCGCCTGGAATTGATTCCCAACGCTGCCCGGAGGGAACGGGCAAATTCCTGGGCAAGGGAGCGACGCTGAATTTTGAATTGCACTACACGGTGGACGGCAAGCCCGAGACGGACCAAAGCGAGCTTGGGCTGTATGTTTTGAAATCAACACCCAAAATGGCCCTGCAAACTCATGCGGCCTACAACCTGGACGTGTTGGTTCCAGCCGGTGAACCGCAGGCGCCGAGCTATGCCATTGAAGGGTTCAAACACGATACCTGGCTCTTCGATTTGTCTCCCCACATGCACCTGCGAGGCTCGTGGTTCAAGTACGAGGCGCTTTATCCCAATGGCGAGCGCGAGACGTTGCTCTCGGTCCCGCGCTACGACTTCAACTGGCAAACCACCTATCGTTTCACCGAACCCAAAAAGATGCCGGCCGGCACGTGGATTTTTTGCACCGGCGGTTTCGACAACTCGGCCAGAAATCCATCCAATCCAAATCCGGCCAAGCGGGTCAAGTGGGGCGACCAATCGTTTGATGAGATGTTCATCGGCTTTATGAACGTGGCCAAAGTGCCCCCCGGGAATGATACGGCGGCGATTCAGGTTCCGGCGCAAAAAGAATGAGCGAACGGATGGCCGCCGCTTCAGAAATCCGCTACGGCCCGGCCTCGGTGGTGCGGGTTTGGTAAGTCTTGACAAAGCCTTTGGCCGGAATGCTCATCGTGTAGCTCTTGCCGGAAGAATCCACCGAACACTTGATGCAGTTGCCCTCGCATTTCTCCTCCAGGTTGGCAATAAACTCGTCGTCGGTGTTGAAGTCCGCTCCGCCGCGCAGGTCGCGATGGATTTGAAACATCGTCTGGATCGAGGAGACACCGCGCAGGGCGGCCAGCGTGGCCTTGGCGCCGCCTTTGCGCGCGCCGTTGTTCATGACGCTGACCGTGGGCGCGAGGCTGCGGATGAGCAGCGGATTGTTGCTGATGTCCACGCCGTGATGATCAACCTGATAGACGTCCACCTGGCCGATGGAATTGGTCGGGCAGACCATTTCGCCTTCCATGTTCCAGGTCAAATCGCCCCCGTCGTAGAATTTGAACGACCCGAATTGCACCAGCGACACCGCGCTGTTGGCGTTATCGCTCGTGTCCGGCTCCTGCCGCGTGGCGCCGGCGCAGAGGGAATTGGGACCGCCCATGCCCGGCGGATGAACGAAATGTTTGCGCGCGCCCATGAAACGGAAGCTCAACCGTATGGCGGCGCCGGCTTGTTTCAAGGGAAGCGTCTCGCCGGGTTGAATCAACATGCGCCGCTCCGCCGGAAATTCGCGGTAGGGTTTGATTGTGCTGAGAAATCGTTCGTCGTTCTGGCCATCCGGGTCGTGAGCGGGGATGCCGTTGTCCAGCACCGTTCCGATGGGCATCAGCGTGGCCAGCGGGGCCGCGCCGCCGAAGTGGTCAATATGAAAGTGGGTCAGAATGAGGTAATCTATCCGGCTCAGGCCCGCGTTGGTGGCGGCGTCGCGGATGCGGGCCGCGCCCGGCCCCCAGGGCCAGCCGGTGTCAATAAGAATGGATTCGCGGGCCGGGGTGACGATCAAAGTGCCGCCGCCGCCTTCCACGTCAATCCAGTAGATGTCCAGCGTCGGCTCGGCCGCGCGCGCCCACGGCGCGGAGAGGCAAAAACACACGAGGGCCCCAAACCAAATTCGATGTGCAGGCACGTTCATTGAAAAGAAATTGTGCCAAAACAGCGCGGGGTGTGGAAATTAAAAACATCCACCGGCGCCCATGAACCCCAGTGCGGATGCGATCCCTCGTCGCCGCATTTGTAGAAATTGCCGCGCCAGGTTTGTCCGCGAATTTCCCCTAGCGCGCCGGTGTAATGTTCAAAGACGTGGAACGGGGCGAAAAAGTTTAATTGCCAGGTCACCGGTTCAACGATTTCCGGATCAACGACATTGGGCAACGAAGACCGCACTTCAATGCGGTGGCCGAGGTCCGCGGGCAGGCGCGTGAATTTCTTGAATCCGCCCGGCACGCGCTCTGGGTCCTCAATGTAACAGCAGAGATGCGCCCCGCCAGCGTTCATCTCCAGGTTGAAGTAGCCGGCGTCAGGTTTGGGTTGAAGAAAAATTTCGACGCAACTGTCCTTCCAAACGTCGTCCATGTACCTGGTCCGAATGGAGCGCACGAACTGGTCCTGAACCTGATAGATGCTGCGAAGACCCTGGGCGTTGTAAAGAAGACGAACGCTTGTGCGCGGGCGGTGCGCGCTGCTTTCCGGCCTGAAGCTGTTCAATTCGGCCGTTTCCGCAGATTTCCAGGCGCCGTCGTCCCAGGCGGCGGAAAGATGCGGCAGAGGATCGGCCCACTGAACAGAGTAAGTTGGGACGGCGTCATTCATTTTGTCTTACAAACATGCCTGATTTTACCGAGGCCTCAAGCATAATGACGATTCGGGCCGAAGTCCGGGGGGCGCACGCGCCCCCCAAAATCCTATTCATGGTTCCGCCTTCGCTAAAACTATGGCGGACAAGGGAAAGACGTGTATCCTGCCACGCGATGAAAATGAACAGACGCAAGTTCATCAAATCCTCCGCAGCCACCGCGCTGTCGGCGGGCGTCTTTGCGGGCTGCCGCTCGGCTGTTTCGCATGCGCCACAACCCATCCCGGTCATCCTGGCCACGGACATTGGCGACGACATTGACGATACGTGGGCTTTGGGCTTTTTGCTTAAATCTCCCGAATTAAGCCTGAAGCTCGTGGCGACGGATTACGGCAAAGCGCCCTATCGCGCCAGGCTCCTGGCCAAGTTCCTGGAGAAGACGGGTCATGCGAACATTCCCATCGCCGTCGGGCCGGATGTCGAACCTCGCGGCGAGGGGCCGCAGGCGGAATGGGTCAAGGATTACGATTTGAGTTCGTATCCCGGCGGCGTCCACACCGATGGCGTGGGCGCGATGGTTGACGTCATCATGCGCTCACCTCAGCCGATGACGTTGATCTGCATCGCGCCGATGCCGAATGTCGCCGCCGCGCTGGGTCGGGAGCCGCGCATCGCCCGCCACGCGCGCTTCGTCGGGATGGATGGCAGCGTGCGGCTGGGTTATGGCGGGGCGAAAACGCCCTGCGCGGAATGGAATGTCAAAGCCAACTCTGCCGCCGCCAGGAAAGGGCTTTCGGCCGATTGGGACATCACGATCACTCCTCTTGACACCTGCGGTCTGGTGACGCTCGAAGGCGCGCGCTACCAACGGATGCTGCACTCGTCCGACCCTGTGGCCTCAACGATTGTGGAAAATTACCGGATTTGGAGCAAGGCCGGCAAAACGGAGGCCGCGGCGGAATCACATTCCTCAGTGCTCTTCGACACCGTCGCCGTTTATCTCTCGTTCGCCCGGCAGTTCTGCAAGATGGAACGGCTCGGACTGCGAGTGACCGACGAGGGTTTTACCGTCCCCGACGATCAGGCAAAGCAAATGGACGTCGCCACGGAATGGAACGACTTGGAGGGATACCGCGACTTGCTGGTCAATCGCCTGTGCGGTGAGGGGTGAAAAGGCACTTCATTTCCGCCGCAATTTTAACGCAAAGACGCATAATTCCCCTGGCATTCCGGTCTTCGAATGAAGATTGGTTCCGGGCCACGCTGGTTCCCAAAGCGGAACTCTCGTTCCGCACTCCAAGACGCTGGCGCGTTCAAGGGGCGCTTCCGAAGGACCGCAAGTTCTTGGAGCGCGGCGCGCCAGCGCCGCTATTCAAAGCGCCAAGCTGTCACGAGCAGGCAAAGACCAAACGCAAAGGCGCAAAGGCGCAAAGGCTTAATGCGGCCAGCTACAACCCATTTCGGGAAAATGGGGCAGGGGAATGTTGGGCAGAGGAATGAGAAGAAAGGCTTTCAGGATTATTCCTCTGCCGATCATTCCCCTGCCATGCCTCGCCTTGCATTCCCTTCTGTGAACCCCTCTTTCCTGTTGTTTCTCTGCGCTCTCGGCGCGCTCTGCGCGAAACAAAGTCCGGCTTACGTGAGGCTGATCTTGTCCTCTTTTCTGAGAGTGACGATGGCTTTTTTCCAATGCGGGGCGCGGCCCTCGAAGGGCGTGCGGCTGCGGCGCGCTTTGCCGCGCACGTTGAGGGTGTTGACCTTGAGCACCTTGACCTTGAAAAGCTCCTGCACCGCGTGGCGAATCTCCCCCTTGTTGGCGCGGCGGTCGGCTACGACGGTGTACTGATTGTATTTTGCGGACTGGCGGGTGCCTTTTTCGGTCACGCGCATGGTCTTGATGATTTCGAAAGAGTTCATGTTATTCCTTGGCCAGCCGTTTCTCGACCTGCTCGAAAGCGCCGCGTGTAAAGACCAATTTTCCGCTGCGCAGCACCTGGTAGGTGTTGAGCGAATCGCCCGTGGCCAGCTCGACGCGGGAGATGTTGCGCGAAGCCAGTTGGAGGTTCTTGTCCGCGCCGTGGTCCACGATGAGGGCGGTCCCTTCCACTTTCAAGGCGGACAGGACGCCGAGGAAATCGCGGGTTTTGGGGGAGGAGAGCTTGAGTTCATTAACGATCAGAACGTCGCCGGCCTTGAGGCGTTCGCTCAGGGCCTTGAGCAGGGCCAGATGCCGGGTGGTGCGGTTGACTTTTTTTGAAAAATCGCGGGGCTTGGGTCCGAAGACCACGCCGCCGCCGCGCCACAGAGGCGATTGAAAGGAGCCGGCGCGGGCGCGTCCGGTGCCTTTTTGCCGCCACGGCTTCTTGTTGGTGCCGGCAACTTCGCCGACGTTCTTGGTGCAGGCGGTGCCCATGCGCTGGGCGGCGTTGTAGGCGACGACCGTTTGGTGAACAGCCTCGGTGCCCCTGCCGTTTTCGATCAGGGCGAGTTTGACTTCCACTTCGCCCTGGTCCTGTCCCTGCATGTCTTTGACCGTAAGCTTCATAAACTATTTCGTTTTGGTTTGCGCCTTGGCGGGAGCGGCCGGTTTACCTTTGCCAGTGGGCGCGGCTTCCGCGGCGGCGGTCCGGACGGCCAGGCGGCGCTTGGCCCGGTCGGAGCCTTTGGGCAGTTTCTTGGACTCGCGGATGACGACGTAATCATTGTTGGAACCGGGAATCGCGCCCTTGATCAACAATAAATTCTCAGCCTCGCGCACCTGGATGATTTGCAAATTCTGGGCGGTGCGGCGGACCTGTCCCATGTGGCCGGGCATTTTCATGCCGCGCATGACGGTGCCGGGAAAAAGGCGCTGCCCGATGGCCCCGGAACGGCGGCGCCAGCCTTTGGCCCCGTGCGAGGCGTCGCCCCCGCGGAAATTGTGCCGCTTCATCACCCCTTCAAAGCCGCGCCCCTTGGTAACGCCGATGGCATCCACAAAATCGCCCTGCGCAAAGATGCCCGGTCCCAGCACTTCGCCGGATTTGACCGGTAGGGTGAAATCGCGGAACTCGCGCACGCGTTTGACCGGCGTGGCCGTAAATTTCTTGAAATGTCCCAGCAACGGTTTGGTGACGCGCTGCTCTTTTTGGTCGTCGAACCCCAATTGCACGGCGTTGTAGCCGTCGGACTCGACCGTTTTGGTCTGGATGACACGGTTGGGGCCGACCAGGACGACCGTCACCGGCACGAGAACGCCGCGAGCGTCATAGACGCTGGTCTGGCCCAGTTTTTTTCCGAGAAGTCCGAGCATGGGAGGAAGGGGTTAAATCTTGATGGTGATGTCCACGCCGGCGGGCAGATTGAGCTTTTTCAGCTCGTCCACCGTCTTGGCCGTCGGTTCGATGATGTCCAGCAGGCGCTTGTGGGTGCGCTGCTCGAAAGTTTCCTGTGATTTCTTGTCCGCGTGCGGCGAGCGCAACACCGTGAAGCGCTCCACGCGCGTCGGAAGAGGGATGGGGCCGGCCACGCGAGCGCCGGTGCGCTTGACCGTCTCGACGATGTCGTGGGCCGATTGGTCAATGACCCGATGGTCATAGGCCTTTAACCGAATGCGAATGCGTTGTCCCGCCATAAAAAGAACAAATTTAAATTAAATTTAAGTCCTGGCCGCGGGCTTTTTGCCCGCCTGCTCCAGGATGACGTTCAAGACACTGGACGGAACTTGAGTGAATGTCAAGGGTTCCATCGAGTACGAAGCTCGTCCCTTGGAGAGCGACCGGATGGCCGTGGCGTAGCCGAACATTTCGGCCAGCGGCACTTCCGCATTAAGTATGGTCTGCCCGGCTTTGTCGTCAATCCCAATGACGCGGCCGCGGCGGCGGTTGATGTCGCCCAGCAAATCGCCCTGATACTCATTGGGCGTGGTCACTTCGACTTTCATAATCGGCTCCAGCAGGACAGGGTTGGCCTTTTTGAAGGCGTCCTTGAGCGCGAAAATGCCCGCCATTTTGAAGGCCATTTCATTGGAATCAACTTCGTGGAAGGAGCCGTCAATGATCTCGACTTTGACATCAATGACCTGGTAGCCGGCATAAACGCCGCTCTTGCACGCTTCTTCGATGCCGTCAATGATCGCGGGAATGTATTCCTTGGGCACGGCGCCGCCGACGATCTTGTTGACGATCTCGACGCCTTTGCCGCGTTCCTGGGAGGCCAGGTTGATGCAGGCGTGGCCGTATTGCCCGCGTCCGCCGGATTGTTTGATGTATTTGCCTTCGCCCTCGGCGGTGCCGGTGACGGTTTCGCGATAGGCGATTTGCGGCGCGCCGGTGCTGGCATCCACTTTGAATTCGCGCTTGAGGCGATCCACGATGATCTCCAGGTGCAATTCACCCATGCCGGCAATGATAAGCTGGCCGGTTTCCTCGTCGTGAAAGCAACGGAAGGTCGGGTCTTCCTCCGCCAGGCGCTGCAAGCCTTCGCCCAGTTTCTCGCGGTCGGCCTTGGTTTTCGGCTCGACCGCCATGCTGATGACCGGTTCGGGGAAGGTCGGTGGCGAGAGCGTGATATCAAAATCCTCGTCGCACAAAGTGTCGCCCGTCACGATGTTGCGCAGGCCGACCAACGCGGCGATGTCGCCGGCAAAAACCTGATCCACGTCCTTGCGTTCGCTGCCCTGGATAATCATCAGGCGGGCGACGCGCTCGCGGCGGCGGGTGCGCGGATTGTAAATGGTGTCGCCCTTCTTGAGTTTGCCGGAATAGACGCGGAAGAACACCAGTTTTCCCGCATACACATCCGTCCAGAGCTTGAAGGCCAACGAGCAGAATTTGTTGTTGTCATCGGGTTCGACGACGACGACGTTGTCGGTGCCCGGTTCGAGGCCTTGGGCCGGCGGGATGTCCAGCGGGCTGGGCAAATAATCCACGATGGAGTCCAGGAGCGGCTGCACGGCCTTTTTCTTGAAGGCGGAACCGCACAGGACCGGGATCAACTCGTTTTTGCACGTCAGACGGCGAATGGCGGCCTTGAGGGTCTGCGGCGGAACCGGCTGGTCATGGATGACCAATTCGGCCACTTCGTCGTCTTTGTCGGCGACGGCGTGAACCAATTCGCTCAGAGCGGCTTTGGCCTGCTCCAGCAATTCCGGCGGAATGTCGCCGATGACATAGCTCAATCCTTCCTTGGCCACTTCGCCCTTGCCCCAGGAAATGGCGCGCTGGCTGACGATGTCAATGACGCCCTCGAAATTCTCCTCCGCGCCGATGGGCAGATAAATGGCGTAGGCGTAAGCGCCCAGCTTCTTGCGCATGTCGTCCAGCGCGTTTTGGAAGTTGGCGCCGGTGCGGTCCATCTTATTGACGAAAGCGATGCGGGGCACCTTGTATTTGGTTGCCTGGCGCCAGACCGTTTCGGATTGCGGCTGCACGCCGGCCACGCCGCAGAACACGGCCACCGCGCCATCGAGCACGCGCATGGAACGCTCGACTTCGGCGGTGAAATCAACGTGTCCCGGGGTATCAATAATGTTGATGCGATGGCCGGCTTCGGCAAACAGCTTCTCCAGCGACTCTTCCTTCTTCTGCTTCCAGTAACAAGTCACGGCGGCCGCGGTGATGGTGATGCCGCGCTCGCGCTCCTGCTCCATCCAGTCGGTGACGGTGTTGCCGTCATCCACGTCGCCGATCTTGTGGATGAGGCCGGCGTAAAAGAGGATGCGTTCCGTCGTGGTGGTCTTGCCGGCGTCAATGTGCGCGGCAATGCCGATGTTGCGCGTGCGCTCCATCGTGTACTTGCGGGCGGGCGAGTTCACTGATTTGTTCTCCGCTCCTTTATTTTCTAAAATGGCTTCTGTCATAGAATAAAAATGCCCCGTGTATTTATTGCGCCGGGGCGTCTGTTAAAATTGTTGGATTACCAGCGAAAATGCGCGAAAGCCTTGTTGGCCTGCGCCATTTTATGCACCTCATCACGTTTGCGGATTGCGTTGCCCTGGCCCTGGAAGGCATCCATGATTTCCGCCGCCAGCGCCTCTCTCATCGCAGTTCCCTTGCGCGCGTCGGCCAAATCCACCAGCCAGCGCATGGCCAGCGACAATTGGCGGTCCAACGGGACCTCCACCGGCACCTGGTAGGTCGCGCCGCCAACCCGGCGGGGCTTGACTTCCAGGCGCGGCTTGGCGTTATCAACCGCCCGTTGCAAAATCTCCAGCGGATTGGTGGTCGGGTTCTTGGTCGCGATCTGATCAAACGCGCCATAAACAATATTCTGCGCCGTGGTCTTCTTGCCGCCGCTCATGACGGTATTGACCAGGCGCGACACCAGAGTGCTGTGGTACTTGCTATCTTCCAACAGCGGTCTTTTAACTGCTCGACGACGTCGGGACATAAATTCAACTTTGGGCTGCTTCCGCAGCCGGTTTAGGGGCAACTTTCGCCTCTTTCGGGCGTTTGACGCCATATTTCGAGCGGCTCACGCGCCGCTTCTCCACTCCCGCGGCATCCAGCGTGCCACGCACAATATGATACCGCACGCCGGGCAAATCCTTGACACGTCCGCCGCGCACCAGGACGATGGAGTGTTCCTGGAGGTTGTGGCCTTCATCAGGGATGTAGGCGATCACCTCAAAGCCGTTGGTCAGGCGGACTTTAGCCACTTTGCGCATGGCCGAATTGGGCTTTTTGGGCGTGCGCGTCATGACCTGGATGCAGACCCCGCGTCGAAACGGCGAGTTCTGCAAGGCCGGTGCTTTGGACTTGCTGCGCAATTTATTTCGTCCTTTTCGGACGAGCTGATTAATCGTCGGCATTTGAGCGTAAACGTTTTCCGCCCGTTTTCCCCGCTAGGGAAACGGAGCGCGGAATATACTAAACGGACTCCAATCTGGCAACTGTTTTTTTTAAAAAGCCGCCTTTTCTTCAAAATACCCCAAAAACGGCCTTTTTCAAGGGGGGGTAAAACCCCCATGCCGGGGCAGGTGCGCAGCCCAACTTTTGGGCAATCCGCAAGAACGTCGCCTTATTTGCCAACCTGCCTGCCGTCTGCTTGCCTCGCGCTTGCGCTTACCCCGTCTTGTTTGCTACGCTTCTTTTCATGCCGTGCAACGTTGAGCAAAAACGCGCCAGACGCCAGCCGCGTGGGCAGCCCATTCCTGACTTTGCGCCGCAGGACGGTCATGCGGCTCACTGGGGACTCAAAAACATCGCCGTGTAGATGAGTAAAGACGACTTCAACTCACAGTTGGAGGCGCTTATCGCCCGCGCCAGACAGTTGCGCGTTTCCGGTTTTGGCGAACAGGAGCCTGAAGAAGCAACGAAGACATTGCTCCTTGAACCCCTGTTTCAAGCCCTCGGCTATCTGCCGAACGCGAATCAAGTCCGCGAATACAAGATTCTCGGCGATTCGGTTGACTACTTGTTGAAGTCCGATCGCCCGCTCATGTTTGTCGAAGCCAAGAGCCTCCACGACTGTCCGAATGCGAGTCTTTTCGACAAACATCGGGACCAGGTCATGCGCTACATCCAGAACTACCGGCTCAGCCCCGAAGTCACGAGGATGGATCGGCCCGTGACCTGGATTTTGCTGGCCAATTTCGCTCAGCTTCACTTCATCCGCGTCAACGAGATCACTCCCACTTTCTCCTTCAAACTGGACGACCTCTGGCCGCGGCGCGATGAATTGTGGGAATTGCTGGCGCTGGAAAACGCCGACGCCAACCGCATTGACGAAGTCTATGACCAGCAAAAAAAGGCCGGCCTGGACCAGCAGTTTCTCGCCGACCTGAAACGCTGGCGTCTTCTCATCGCCAATGGATTCGCCCTCCGCCAGCCGGCGCGCTCGCTGGATGACATCACCCTCGCCAGCCAGCAATTGCTCGACCGTTTCATCTTCTGCCGGATGTTGGAGACGCGGCGGCTCGTCGAATACAACAAGCTTGCGCGAGCCTACAGCATATACTGGTCTCTTTACGCCCGCGCGGACAAAAACTTTTCCGAAGTCATCCGCGAGTCGCTCTTCATCGAAATCAAAAACGATTTCAACACCGAGTTGTTCGAGCAGCCGCTGCTCTGCGATGAAATGGAAATTGACAACGCCGCTCTCGCCGCCGTCGTCGGGCACGAAAAACTCGCATCCGACCTTGCCGCCACCTGCGGATTTGAAACCGGGCAGGGCGAACTGCTGGCTTTCCGCCACCTCTACAGTTACGACTTCAGCCTCATGTCACAGGACGTGATGGGCGCGGTCTATGAACGCTTCCTGGCGCACAAACTATTCCAGAACGGCGGGCGCATCGTCATGGAGGACACCGACGAACTGCGCAAGAAGGAGGGCATTTATTACACGCCGAAATACATCGTGGATTACATTGTGGCCCACACGCTGGGTGAAAAAATCAAACCGATCGTGGCCGAAGCCAAAACTCTGCTTGGTTACAAAAACTTTAAAGCGGCGCTCGCCAAAATCCGCGAACTCTCGCAAATCAAGGTCCTTGATCCCGCGATGGGTTCGGGTTCGTTCCTGCTGGTCGCCTTCGATACGCTTGTGGGCGCTTATGCCGATTACAACGTCGAGTGCCGTCGGATCAAAAAGGAGCGCAACGGCCACGGTGCTCTTTTTGACGCCGACTTCGCTCTGGCCGAGGAAGTCCTCGACGCGCCACTCCAAGTTCTCACGGAAAACATCTTCGGAGTGGATTTGGACAGGCAGGCCGTCGAGGTGGCCAAGCTCAACCTCTGGTTGCGCTACATGACAGTGAATCGCGATCCTTTTCTCGAGCGCCTGCACCGCAAGCAGCGCGGCGGCAAACCGCTCAATTTGCTGCCAAATCTTACCAGGAATCTTAAACGCGGCAATTCGCTCATTGCCGATGCGACCGTGGCGGGCGATGCGGCGTTCGAGTGGCACAAAGAGTTTCCGGAGATAATGGAACGCGGCGGGTTCGCTGTCGTCATCGGCAATCCGCCTTACGTTCTGCTTCAGGACGAATTTCGAGATGATGTGCAGTTGGCGTTTTTGCGCAGCCATTTCTCAGTCGCGTCATACAAGGTTGATACCTACCATTTGTTCATCGAGCGGGGAATTGGACTCGCAAATGACGGAGGTTCATGCGCGATGATTACACCGGCAAATTTTCTAACAAACAACTATCTTGTAGGCCTCCGCCGCTTCCTAATTGAAAAGTCAAAGATCGAACAAATCGTGGTCGTTGATGAAGGGGTATTTGAGGCAGTCAGTGTGGACAACGCTATTTTTGTCGTGCGCACCGGACAAAAAACCGATTCGAATTTCCCAGTTCTCCATGCCCGGGCAGAGGATGCGTCTCTTAAAATCGAATCGCAAAGCCTGATCTCTGTTACAACGGCTCTTGCTGATAAACACGTACTGTTTACAGGCGGAGGAAACGCAGAATTGAAGGCCCTCTTGAACCGCATTCAGCAAGAGTCTGTCCCACTCCGGGAGGTCGCCTTTGTCAATTTTGGTAAGCAACTTCGAGATCGGAAGAAATTCGAGAAGGATGTTATTACGATTTCAGCCACTGGAGAAATCCCAGAGAACTATAAACCATGTTACACTGGGGAGGACATCACTCGTTATCATGTCGCATGGGGAAGACTTGCCTGTTTAGATGCGGAGGAAGCTCGTTGCGGCGGTTGCTGGGATGGTGCAAAGCAGAATGCAAAGAACAAGTTGCTCACGCGTCAGATAGGAATCTATCCCAATTTTGGTCTGGACCGTCATGGCTACCAGTGTCTGAACACTATTTTTATGGTGAACGTCCGCGAAAGGGCGTGCGATTTCAGATTGCTCTTGGGCGTATTGAATTCGGCTCTCGTGAGGGCATATTGGTCGAATCGCTTTTACGACCAAAGGCGTACATTCCCAAAGATCAAGGGCACGTACCTTGAAGAGTTGCCGATAAAAGTGGTTAAGTCAAAGGCTGAAAAAGCAACCTCTGTGCAAATCGTCAAACTCGTTGACGGGTTGCTTGTTGCCAGTCAACGCTCGCACGACATCCCGCTACTCCTCAGCAAGAAAATCGCCCATTTGCAGCGGACACCTTGCAACATCGCTCACTATTTGCAAACGGATTTTGCGGCGGTGGTCAAACCAGAAATACTGATTGACGACGTGCAGCGCGCGGGATTCGTCCACGACATCCACGTGGAATCAGATGGAAAAGAACTCAGGCTCACGGCCACAGTCGCCGATTCTCTGGAAAATGCGGCGCGCCCATTGCCGGTCTTGCGGCTTGGGATCAAAGACGATTCCTTGCGGAATTTCGTCTATGCCTGCTGGCGGTCGTTCCTGGCAGAACATGCGCGCCAGAAGAGATGGACTAAAGGCAAAAAGCCGGAGGCGATCTATCCGCTGCTGATCAACACCCTCGAACCGCTTGTCTATTTCGCGCCAACAGCCGGCGACAATCTTCGCGCCATCCGCGAATTGATGAAAGCCGTGGCCGACGAGGCGGGCACCGCCGATCTTGCCGCCGTCGAGGCCGAAATCGAGAAACTTGACCGCGAGATTGACGCCAGGGTTTATGAACTCTACGAGTTGACGCCGGAGGAAATCAAAACAGTGGAGGGAGCGGCGGCGAGATGAGGGCCTTTGGCGGCCGGAGCACAACAAAACGCAAGGCTGATGGCTAAAAAAGTTTGCGAAAAGACTTCCGGCCTTCGTTTTCTTCTGTTTAGTCCACAACAGGTTGCCTTATGCAACTGGATTTGTCCTTGCCAATTCAATTCTCGCTTCGTAGTCTCCGATGCGCGCCGAGGGCGCGTCGAAATGGAACGATTGGAATACTATGATCGCCACACAAATTCGCCAAAAAGATGCGGTGTTTTTCTTCGCCTCTTACCCTTCGGAAAAGTTGCTCCAGAGCGTCCGCTTTATCAGCCGTTTCTATGACGAGCAGGGCGGGCAAATCCTGCCTGAACAGGTCGAGGAACAGGATGATGTCGCCCTGTTCATCGCCAAGATCGAGAGGAGCGACAAGGCCTTCCAGCGGGAATTGTCGCGCGTCAAGGTGCGCTCCATCCGCAATTTCTACGAAACGGCCATCTCCCAGCCGCCGATACCGGGCACGGTGCTGCTCTTCACGCCGCAGAAACTCCATTTCGAGGCCTGGTCGGATGGCTCCGGGGTCGGAAAGTTGCAGGAGCCGGGGGAGAAATTTCTGATCATTGACGGCCAGCACCGGCTGGCGGCGCTGCAGTTTTTCATGAACACGCACCCCGAGGAGGCGCGCAATATTTCGGTGCCGTGCGTCATTTTTGACGGGCGGAGCGAGGATTTTGCGACGGAAATGTTCGTCATCATCAATTCCACGCCGACGCGCATCAACAAGAGCCACCTGATTGACCTCTACGAGCGTGTCTCCTGGGCCGAACCGGATCGGCGTTTCGCGGCCCACATCGCCGAAATGCTCTACAGCGAATCTGACAGCCCGTTGCGCTATCGCATCAACCGCCTGGGCGGCCGGAGCAAACAGGAGAAGTGGATTCTGCAAGCGGAGCTGTTCAACGAACTCCATCGCTGGACCCGGCTGGCCTGGAGCCAGATTGAGAAGGAAGGCCCGGACAAGCGGCTGGCGGCCCGGTATTACACCGTGGCGCGGGATTTCCTGAAGGCTGCGGCGGAGGTTTGGGGCGGCGCGTGGGGCGATGCGGATGCCATGGTGACCAAGCCGGTCACGCTCAAGGCCCTATTGCGTGTCTGCGCGGACCTGGCGGCAGTGGATACGGAACCGGCGGAGGGCCGTGTGGAGCGCTGGCGGCAACGGCTTTCTCCCTGGACGGAGCAGGCGCGACAATTCCGCAAGGAAGGCTTTTACGAACGGTTCCCGGCCAAGGGCCAGGTGGAGCGGGTTTCGCGGATTCACCGGGAATTGTCCCGCCTGGCGGGCATCCCGTTGCGTTCCGCAAGTAAGGCTTGAGTTTATGTGAAATGCGCGATTTATTGAAGCCATGAAAGACCCAATGCGTCAAATTATTTGAATCAATTTATGAACGAAACAACAAATGTCTCCTCACGCCGTGACTTTATCAAAACAACCGGCCGTGTGGCCGCCGTTTCCGCCCTGGCGGGCATGACGATCCCTTACGTCCATGCCGAGGGCAACGAAACACTTCAGGTGGCTTTGATCGGCTGCGGCGGGCGCGGCGGTGGCGCAGCCGCCAATGCCATGGAGGTCAAAAAAGGCCCCGTCAAACTGGTGGCCATGGCGGATGTTTTCAGCAATCGGCTCAATGGCACTTACGATGGTTTGGCTTCCAAATACAGCGCCAGCATGGATGTGCCGCCGGACCGCAAGTTCATTGGATTCGACGGTTACCGACATGCGATGGATTGCTTGAAACCGGGTGACATTGCGATTTTTACCACCCCGCTGGCCTTTCGCTGGGTCCATTTTACTTATGCGATTGAGAAGGGCCTGAACGTCTTCATGGAAAAACCGCTGACGGCGGACGGCCCAAGTTCGCGCCGTATGCTCAAGCTGGCGGAACAGGCGACGGCCAAGAACCTCAAGGTCGGGGTGGGATTGATGTCCCGTCACAGCCGGGCGTTTCAGGAATTGGCGCATCGCATCAAGGACGGGGAACTGGGCGACATCATTCTGATGCGCGGCTACCGCATGGCGGGACCGCTGGCGGCGTGTTTCGTGGAAAAATGGCCTGGCGACCCCAGCGAGCTGCTCTGGCAGATTTCCGTATTTCACAGTTTCATCTGGGCCAGCGGCGGTTGCTTCAGCGACTTTTATATCCACCACATTGATCACCTGTGCATGATGAAAGATGCCTGGCCGATCAAGGCCCAGGCGCTGGGCGGACGCCATTACCGGCATACGCGGGGCGGGGCGCTGCTTGTGGATCAGAATTTTGATTCGTATGTGGTGGAATACATCTTTGAGGACGGCGCCAGAATGTACATGGACGGACGCTGTGTGGAGGGTTGCAACGATATTTATTCCAGTTACGCCCACGGCTCCAAAGGCATGGCCGTCGTGGCTCACGACGGCGACTGCGGGCTGCCCTCCAGCATTCATAAAGGGCAAACCCCGCGGCGCGACAACGTGGTTTGGACCTCCAACGTCCCCGAGGATCAGAGGGATCCGTACGCCAACGAATGGAACGACCTGGTGGAAGCCATCCGCAACGACAAGCCTTACAACGAAGTCCCGCGCGGCGTCGCGGCCAGCGTGACGACTTCCATGGGCCGCATGGCCGCCCATACCGGACAGGAAATCACGTATGAGGAGATGCTCAACCACCAGGACGTTTATGCCCCGGGCGTGGAAAACTGGACGATGGATTCGCCGCCGCCGCTACGATCATCGGGACCGGAAGGCAGATATCCCGTGCCCATGCCCGGCATGATCGGGAAGCACGAGTTTAAGATTGCTTGAACCGGCGGGCGACCGTTAGCGCAGAAAATTATATTTGATAATGCACCGCAGAGCGCTGAAGCCGTCGCGCCAGCCGATCTTTTTGCCTTCGGCGTAAGTGCGTCCGTAGTAGGAGATGGGCACCTCGTAAATGCGGACGTTGAGGCGGCAGACCTTGGCCACGATCTCCGGTTCAAAGCCAAAGCGGTTCTCCTCGATGAGGATGCCCTGGATGATTTCGCGGCGGAAGACCTTGTAGCCGGTTTCCATGTCGCTCAGGTTGATGTCGGTGGCCATGTTGGAAAGGGTGGTCAGCAGCCGGTTGCCCACCGAATGCCAGTAGTAAAGCACGCGGTGCGCGCCCGCGCCCAGAAAGCGCGAACCGATGACCACGTCCGCCTTGCCCGCCAGAATCGGCTTGCACAGCGCGGCGTAATCCTCCGGGTCGTATTCCAGGTCGGCATCCTGCACGACGGCCAGTGGCGAGGTAACCTGCGCGAAGCCGGTGCGCAACGCGGCGCCTTTGCCCTGGTTAACGGCGTGCTGGAAAAGCCGCGCCGCCGGCCTCTCTTTGGCCAGCCGCTGCAAGACCTCCCAAGTGCCGTCGCTGGAGGCGTCATCAACAATAATCATCTCCCGCACCAACGGCTGGCCGGCCACGGCCTTGACGACCTCGGCGATGGTGGCCGCCTCGTTGAAAACGGGAATGACCACGGCCAAACAAGGTTCGGCGCGTTTGACGATGGTGGTGTCGGACTCGGTCATTCGGGGGGCGCGCCAGTTTCCGAATGGACCGCCGCCAGTGCGGCCTCATAGACGGCTTTCAAGGGCACGCTCTTCTCTTCGGCCAGTTTTTTGCACGATTCATATTCCGGCGCGGTCTGGATCACTTGGCCATCGAGCTTGCCGATTTTGACCGACACCTGGCCGTAAGGCGTCGGCACAGCGCGAAACTCCCGGCGCAACTTCCGGCGTTCAGCCAGGGTGCGCCGCACGCCGAAAGCGCTGGTGTGCCGCAAAATCCATTCGCTGAACTTGTCCGCCTCCGCCGGCGCGCAAATCAAGGTGAGCAGGACGCCGGGGCGGTTCTTTTTCATTTGGGCCGGCGCCTGGCAGACATCGAGGGCGCCTGCCGCCATCGCTTTGTCAACAAAATGCCCAAGCCATTCGGGGTTGGCGTCGTCCAGATTGGTTTCCAGCACGGCCACAGTGTCTGTTTCCCAGTCGTGCGACGCGGTGGCGGCAGTGCGGCCCTGGATGGCGCGCACGACGTTGGGGCGTGTCTTGTTCTCGCGCTGGCCGACTCCGAAACCGATGCGCTCCAGTGCCAAACCTTCCATTGGGCCGAACGATTCCACAAACTCGGCCAACAAGGCCGCGCCCGTGGGAGTGATCAGTTCGTGCGGTTCCTCGCATTGGGAAATCGGCACGCCGCGCGCGGCCAGTATTTCCAGCGTCGCCGGGGCCGGAATTGGAAACCGCCCGTGGGCGCAATCAATCCATCCGGCGCCATCCACCACGGCGGAGGCCAGCACGCGCGGTTGGCCGAAAAACTCCAAAGCCACGCACGCGCCCACAATATCAACGATGGAATCCACCGCCCCCACCTCGTGAAAGTGAACCTGATCGGCGGGCAGCCCATGGATTTTGCCCTCCGCCACCGCGAGGCGGTGAAACACAGCCGTTGCTTTGGTCTTGACCCAGTCCGAAAGGCCGCTCCCGGCAATCAACTGGCGGATATCGGTGAAAGAACGACCGTGCTCATGGTCATGGTCGTGCTCGTGCTCGTGGCCATGCTCATGTTCATGTTCGTGCGCAGGTTCGTGCGTATGTTCATGTCCATGCTCATGTTCGCGGTCGTGCTCGTGTTCGTGTGCATGTTCATGTCCATGCTCGTGAGAGTGGTGGCTCTCCAAATGCACATCAAATTTTGTCCCCTCGATCTGCGAACGTTGCGCGCGTGAGGCATGCAAATGGTATCCCTCCAGGCGCATTTTGGCCAACTCGCGCTCCAGGTGATCCAGCCCCAGGCCAAGATCGAGCATGGCGCCGATAAACATATCGCCGCTGAGGCCGCTGAAAATATCCAGATAAAGTGTTTTCACTTGCAAGGAGCGCGTCTATGGCCCGTCCGCGCCAAGGGCATTAATCTGGCTGGCGGCGTAACCGGCGCCAAAGCCGTTGTCTATGTTTACGACTGTCACGCCGCTGCTGCAAGAGTTGAGCATGCTCAAGAGCGGCGTCAATCCCGCGAAATTCGCGCCGTAGCCCACGCTGGTCGGCACGGCAATGACCGGACGGCTGACCAAGCCGGCCACGACACTGGGCAGCGCGCCCTCCATCCCCGCCACCACAATGACCACCCGCGCCTTTTGAATCAACGGGAGCTTGTTGAGCAGCCGATGCAGGCCCGCCACGCCAACGTCGTAGATGCGCTCAATCTGGTTGCCCATGATGTCCGCAGTGACGGCGGCTTCCTCGGCCACCGGCAAATCGCTGGTGCCGGCGCAGACGACGGCGATGGCACCCGGTCGTTTGGGCAGCGGTTTTGGATCCATGGTGACGCAACGCGCGGCCTGGTGGTGGCGCGCGTCCTTGAACTTCTTCTTGAGGGCGCGCGCCTGCGCCTGGTCCAACCGCGTAATCAAAAGACGCTCCTCACGCCGGCGGATTTGGAGCGCGATTTCCACCACTTGCGCCGCCGTCTTGCCACCGCCGTAAATGACCTCGGCGAATCCCTTGCGCAGCGCCCGATGCGTGTCCACTTGCGCGAAGCCGAGGTCCGCCACCGGCGGCGCCTGAAAGAGCCGGACAGCGTCGGTCAAACTAATTTTGCCGGCGCGAAACTTTTCCAGGAGTTGGATGGCGTCCGCGGTTGTCACAACCCCCGCAAAATACACCAAGGGGCGGCCCGGTCACGCTGGAAATGGCGGGCTGCCGGCGCGTGTAGTGCATGGCCTCACAAGAAATTCCGTGCTTTGCCTTACAGACAAGATTGGGAAATTTTCATAGGCTGTTCAGCGCAGTAGAGTTAGTTTTCATGGGGCGCCCCGGGTGGGGCGCCTGTTTTTTTCTCTCGGTTTTCATCCTAATCCTACTCTTAATCGAATCTGATTGAAGAGATTAGGATTACGATTAAGAGTAACATTAGGAAAAGGCAAAAACAGAGGATTTTTAACTTTTGCGCTGCGCCATTCTGCCCCAATCTTCCAGCGATGACGCCGACTTTGGCATTGGTGGTCCTGGTTCTCTTCGCCGGCGCCAGTTTCTTCTTCGCGCTGGCGGAAACGTCCCTTTTCTCGCTGGGCAAATGGCAGTTGCGGCAGTTGGAAGCGCGCTCGCCTGCCCGGGGCAAAATCATCGGCCGCCTGCTGGCCGAGCCGCAAGACCTTCTGGCCACCTTGGCGCTGGGCAACAGCTTCGCCAACGCCGGCATCGTGGCCATCGGTCTTCTGCTGGCCACGCGCCGCGCGTGGCCAGCGCCGCCGGTGTGGGCGGCGTTGCTAGTGTTGATTCTCTTTGGCGGCGAAGTGGCGCCAAAGGCCCTGGCCGTGCGCGCGCCGGAACTGTGGGCTTTGCGCGTGGCCCGCCTGATGTTGTTCCTGCAAAGGTTCAGCCGCCCCTTGCGCCGCGTGGCGCAAGGGCTGACCAACTTGAGCTTGCGCGCTTTCCCCAATCCCCCTGCTGCGGCGGCCGGGCTTTCGGATGCGGAGTATCAGGAGTTACTCGAAATGGCCTATCAGCAAGGCGCGCTGGCGGCCGGCGAGAAAGAGATCATCCTCCAGATCATCAATCTCGACCGCCGCCACGCCGGCGACGTGATGAAAGCGCGGGCGCAAATGGCCTGCATCTCCGACGACCTCTCCGTGCCGGAAATGATGGAGGCCGCCCGCCGTTTCAAACATCGCCGGCTGCCGATCTACGACGAATCGGTGGATACGATTGTCGGCATTCTCAACACCCGCGCGTTGCTCCTGGACCCGCAGGCGGATCTGGCCCTGGCCATCGAGTTTCCGTCCTTCGTGCCGGAGAGCATGAACCTATTGCAATTGTTGAAGAGCCTCCAACGCCAGCAACGCGGCCTGGCCATCGTGCTGGACGAATTTGGCGGCACCGCCGGCATCGTGACCCTCGAAGACATCCTGACCGAAGTGTTGGGCGAGATTCGCAGCGAGCACGCCACGGAACGCGCGGTGCTGGAGAAGCTGGCCGAAAATCGCTGGCGGGTCAGCGGCGGGTTGCGCCTGGACAATTTTCGGCGCGAGTATCCGCAACTGCCGGAATTTCCCGGCTGCGAAACGATGGCCGGGCTGGCCCTCCAGCAATTCGAGGTGGTGCCCGCGGCCGGGGAATCGGTCACGGTGGCCGGCTTGCGCTTGACAGTGCAGTCGGCCGATGAGCGCCGCATCCGCGAGCTGCTGGTCGAAGCGGTCAAAAAACGATGACAGACAGCGACATCCTGGTTTTGCTGGCGGCGCTTTTGTGCGCCGCTCTCTCCTTTCTGTTCTCGGGCATGGAAACGGGCGTGCTGGCCTTGAACCGCTTCCGCGTCCGGCAACGCATGCGCAGCGGCGACCGGCGGGCGGCGGTCTTGCATGGCTTCCTCCAAAATCCGGAGGATTTCCTGTGGACAATTTTGGTAGGAAACACGGTGGTCAACTTCGTCATTTTCAGCCTGGGCGTGATGCAATTGCCCAAATGGCTCGGACACCGTCCGGTGGCGGAAGCGTTGGTGTTCATCGCCGGCGTATTTATATTTTACATCGTTTGCGAACTGGCCCCCAAGACGCTCTTCCAGCGTTACCCCAATCGTCTGTCGCTGGCGTGGGCCGCGCCCTTCCGGCTCATCCACCGATTGCTGGCGCCGCTGGTGTCCGTGGTGGCCTGGTTTTCGCGGGGCCTCCTGCGTTGGACCGGAGGTCAAGCACACACCGGCCGCCTCTTCGGCAGCCGCGATGAATTGCGCTTCGTCATGCAGGATGCCGCCCCCAGCTTGACCACGGAGGAAAGGGCCATGATCAATCGCGTCCTCGACCTGCCCAAGTTGCGTGTGCGCCATGTCATGTTGCCGATGGCCGATGCCGTCACCATCGCCGCCGACAAGCCGATGTCCGAGGCCATCGCTTTGGGCCGCCACCTGAACCTGACGCGCGTGCCCGCGCTGGACGCGCGCACCGGGCGCGTCACGGGCATCGTCAATCTGGAACAGGCGCTTTTCTCCAAGGATGTTGATCCGGCCAAGCCGGCGCGGGACTATCTGCAGGCGGCTTTCTACTTGACTGAGGACTTGCATCTGGAGGAAGCGCTGCGCCGGCTGCAACACAGCGGCGCGCGTTTGGCGGTGGTGTTGGGCCGGGACAATCGCGAAGCCGGCATCATTACTTTGCAGGACGTGCTCAAATTGATTTTTGGCGAGGTCACCCTATGAACACCGACGCCCTGGCCGCCAACGCGCTGCATTTGCTGGGCATCCTGGCCATCGTTCTGGTCAACGGTTTTTTTGTCGCGGCCGAATTCGCCTTCGTCAAACTGCGCGATACGCAACTGGACGCGTTGATCGTGGCGGGCCACCGCCGCGCGCGCCTGGCCCGCCACATTTTGCGCAACCTGACCTCCTACCTCAGCGCCACGCAATTGGGCATCACGATGGCGAGCCTTGGGCTGGGCTGGCTGGCGCAGCCTGTTTTCCTCGCCCTGCTGGCGCCGCCGTTGCAATGGCTCGGCGTTGTCTCGCTGCATTTCCAAAGATCCGCCGCGTTCGCCATCGGTTTCACGACGGCCACCTTTCTGCAAATCGTGTTGGGCGAATTGGGTCCGAAATGGTTCGCCCTGCAACGGGCGCTGCCCGCGGCCCTGGCCATCGCCGCGCCGCTGCACTGGTTTTACCGCGCTTCGTATCCCTTCAATTGGGTCTTGAACCAGTCCGCCCAATGGCTCATGCGCCGCGTGGGCCTGGAGCCGTCCGGCTCGGCGCTCTTTGTGCATTCGGAGGAGGAATTGCGCCTGATGCTCAATCAGAGCCGCGCCGGCTCCACGCGCCTGGGCCACGAAATCGTCCTCAACGCGCTGGACCTGAGCCGCCGCATCGTGCGCAACGTCATGCGGCCGCGCATGGAAATCGCCGCCTTCAACACCGAGGCCGGCTTGCAGGAGTGCCTGGAGCTGGCGGAAAAAACGCGCTATTCGCGCTTCCCGCTCTGCCAGGCAGGCGACTTGGACAAGGCGCTGGGCGTGGTTCATATCAAGGACCTTTTCGCCCTGCGCAGCCAGGCGGCGCGCGGGCAGGATTTGGCGTCGGTCGTGCGCAAATTGATCTACGTGCCCGAAACCACGCGGCTGGAGAAACTCCTGCATCTCTTCCTGGAGCGCAAACTTCATTTCGCTTTGGTTGTGGATGAATATGGCGGCACGGTCGGCATGGTCACTTTGGAAAATGTCCTGGAGGAATTGGTCGGACAGATTCAGGACGAGTTCGACCAGGAGAAACCGCTGCTCCTGCGCCGCGGCCCGGACCAGTGGGAAATTGACGGCGCGCTGCCTTTGCATGAGCTGGCGGAGTTGGTGGGCCAAAACCTTTCCGGCGACGGCGACAACGTCGCCACCACCAGCGGCTGGGTCACGCAACGGCTGGGCGGCTTCCCCAAGGCGGGCGACGCGCTGACGCTGGGCACGTACGAATTGCGCGTGGATCGCACGGACGGCATGCGCGTGGCGCGGCTCACCCTGACGCGCCCGCCGGAGCCGCCGAAGCTGGTGGACTAGGAATTGGAATAGAGACAGATTAACACGATTGACAGGATAAAATCCGTTCAGTCGTCGCGCCAATCTGTCCCACCAGGATCCTGTTCCTCCTCTCAAAAAAACCGGAATTATCTGGAATTATCATGGAAATCAACAACTTACGTAAGCTTGACCCTTGTTTTTAGCCGGAGGGCTGCAATTCACGAACTGAATTTCGACAGGATTAACAGGATGGAAAAGAGGATATGGCATCAGAAATAAATACACACAGTTTGGGAGAGATTCGTGTCCTGCAATTCATCCTGTTAATCCTGTCTTAAATTTTGAACAGAAGCCAACGGAGATAACGAAGTCTATTTTCCTCTTCGTTTCCTTCGTTTCCTTCTGTTCGATTGTTTTGATCGTTCAGGCTCCTTTTTTTATTTTTTTAGTCCAATTCAGTCCAATCCAGTCAAATCCACTCCAATTCAGTCCAATTTGTTGGGCCGATTTGGCTTGTCCACCGTCTGGCCCCAAGGCGGATGGCTAAATCCACCCTTTATGTCAAAGAACAGGCACCTGGGCGCCACCCATGTGCCACACTATCATGATTAGATGGGAATGCTACAGCAAAAATTCAATTATTTTGAGGTCGTGGTAAAACGGCCCTTCTTATATGCACCAGGCCATTAAATATCGTTTCCAAGTGCGCTGGCGCAAAATTGCGCCCATTGCGTATCTTCATTTCCGTGTCAGTCTCTGGACGGCTTTTCAACAACGAATAAGACGTAGAGCGCGTTTAAATCGAGTATTTCCATGCCAAGAATCAGGCTCCGAAAGCAAGAGAGCGTCAAATATCAAACGCTAACGTTGCCACTGCGAAAAGTAATGCCTGCCTCTTATTTCCGCACTCACAGTTCACGTAAGCCATCAGAGTCACATCTTAACATTTAATGCTGGTGCTGCTTTTTCTTGCTGCTGCCATTGATTCAGCGCGCTGGTGACCTCGCTAGACTGCGCAGGCCAATCATGCAGCGTCGTGGGATCGAAATCCGCGCCGTTGGGCCAGACCAGCGTATGCACTTCGCCATCAAGGCTTACTTTTTCAAACAGATGCAAGCCGCATAGCGGGCCATAAACGTCGCCCTGGAGGATGGGGCTGAAATCAATCTCCCTGAACAGCCCGTCGTCAAAGCCAATGCTCAAGGTATAAGGCCCAACAATGGCAAAAGAATTCACTTTGTAAATGGCGTGCTTCATAACTTGGCTCCTCATACATGCGGATAATAATCCCAAAAAACCGCGAAAGTTCCGGCATTCATGGTTCATTTTAAGACGAAACGGCGGCTCTTGCAAGCACGGGTTCTTCGGTTGTGCGCAACTCACGTTTTGGACAGAGCGCTCTGATTCGCAGCTCCGCTAGGAGCGAAATCTTTGTAGATCAACCCCATCAAATGGAAAATTAGCTCCGTAGGAGCGGCATATCCGGGCCGGAGCAAGGGCAGATGTCGCCTCTACGAGGCTTTGCTCTTTAGAGGAGACGGTGATCTACAAAGAGGTCGCGCCTACGGCGCTGCTAAAAAGTGAGATGCGCACCACTCTCGAACATCAGGCAATCGTTGCTTATTCCATGAATTGAAGGTAAATGCACTTCAGATATTCCGCTTCGGCGAAGGTGGCGGGATGGTCGGCGGCGTGGGCGGTCGTTTTCAATTCAGTGAATCGCCGTCCGCTCCTTCGCGCTGTTTCCAGCGTCAAGTGGAAGAATTCCGACGCTGAAATATGGGACGAACACGACGAAGACGACAGGACGCCGTTTTTACTCAACTGCGGGAAGGCCGCCGTGATCAGCCTCGCGTAAGCGGCTATCGCTTCCGCGCGCTCCGTTTCCTTTTTCGCCAGTGAAGGCGGGTCCAGGACGATCAAGTCGAAGCGGCGCGTAGGCGCGTTGCGAAGCCAGTCGAAGACATCGGCCTGGATGGTTTCATGCGGGCAGCGCGCGACGGCGGGGCGGTCGGCGTTCAGCGCGAAATTCCGGCGCGCGCCAGCCAGGGCGTGTTCACTGATGTCAATACTACACACGGAGGCCGCGCCGCCGTCAGCGGCGTAAATGGAGAATCCGCCGGTGAAACTGAACAGGTTCAAAACGCCGCGTCCGCCGGCCAAGGCCCTCGCTTCGCGCCGGTTTTCCCTTTGATCGAGGAAGAAGCCCGTTTTCTGGCCGCGCAAGACGTCGGCCTCGAACCGCAGGCCGTTTTCCAAAAACTGCACCGGCCCGGCGGGTGTTTCGCCGCGCAGCGTCTGGCCGTCGCGGGCGTTGAATTGCTCCGCGGCCGTCGTTTGAATATTCCGGCTGAGGCGCAACACCAGGCGATCTTCGCCCGCCAGCAGGGGCGCGAGTTCCCCCAGACGCGGCAGCCAAGCTGTCGTGTATATCTTCAAAACACGGGTGTCCCCGTAACGGTCCAGCACCAGTCCGGGCCAGCCGTCGCTTTCGCCATTGATGCAGCGATAGCCGGTGGTTTGACTGTCAAACAAACTTTCCCGCCGCGACAACGCCTCCCTCACGCGCCGTTCCCAAAAGGGCAGGTCAATGGCCCGCGGTTTGCCGGCATGCAGGATGCGCACGCGAATCGGCGAATCTGGATCGAACAAGCCGACGGCCAGAAACTGGTCTTTGCGGTCGAAGAGGACGGCCAGTTCGCCGGTTTCGCCGTCGCGATTCTGCGAACGCACGCTTTGCGCGAAGACCCACGGATGGCCTCCGCGCACGATCGTTTCCGCCGCCGCCGTGACGCGGAGGCGGAGGCTGGGTTTGGTCCCGGACTTGTGCGATGGGCCTGCCACAGGCGCAGTGTGCCACGGACTGCTCTCGCGCGCGAGAACACAGCGCGGTAAACCGCACCCAAACACACGATTTGAACAGGAGGCAACAGAGGAAACGGAGAGATGGAGAATGTCCAGTGATGCTCTGTTCTCTCTGTTGTCTCCTGTTCAAAACATCTTGCTCTCAAAGTAACTTTGCAGTATTTATCGCCCTTTGCGGGCCGTTCGCATGTAGTGAAACAAGTATTGCTGCGCATAGCCGCCATAAGGCCCGAAATGAGTCTGGCTGAAGCGGCGCAGGCGCGGCAGTTTGGGTGGGCGCTTTGGAAAATAAAGTTGTTGCAGCGCCTTGATGATCCAGACATCCATCGGAAAGGCCTCGTGAAATCCGTAAGCGAAGAGCAAAACACAATCGGCGATTTTGACCCCCACTCCCGGCAACGTCACCAAAGCCGCCCGCGCCTCCTCCAGCGGCCGTTCGGCCAGCCGGGCCAAATCAATGTCGCCCGCCGCCAGTTTTCGGGCGGCGCCGGACAGGTAGGGGGCGCGGAATCCCAGTTTGCAGGCGCGCAATTCCGCTTCGGAGGCTCCGGCCAGCCTCTCCACCGTCGGGAACGCCCAGGCCGGCTCCGTTCCCAGCGGGACCGCCAGCGTCTCGCCAAAACGGCGGCACAGCAGCCCCACGATTTGCTGGATTTGCACGATTTGCTTGGTCGAAGAGCAGATGAACGAGGCCAAACATTCCCACGGTTCCTGCCGCAACAAACGCAGCCCGCGGCAGGCTGCCACCGAATCCCGCATCGGCGGATCGTCGGGAAACGAGGCCAGAATGCCGTCGAGGTCCGCGTCCAATTGCAGGTAGTGGCGCAGCCATTGCCAATCGGCCTCCGGCGCGGAGGTCTCGGCGCGGATGCCGTCCGGCTCCTGGCGCAAGCGCACCCAGCGCGAGCCGATGACGCCGGCCCATCCTTCCGCGCTGCGCCGCCAGCGAAAGGCCTGGCCGGAAGCCAGCGTGAGCGCCAGATCGTAATTCTTGACGGGAAATGCGGCGTGCGGTTGCGTCATATCAATGCAGATGGCGACATTGGATGAGTTGAAAGCGCCGGACTATTTCGCCGTCGAAGAGGACGTCGCGCACGCCGAGATTCGTGAAGGAATCGAATTGACCTAGGACCACGGGCGGCGCCGGGCCGCCCGGCGGATGGTCCGGCGCGAAAATATCCGGGTCCCGGCGCCACCAGCGGGAAAGCCAATCGGGGCGCAGGGCGGGGCCGCCGATTTCGCGCACAAGAAGGGCATTTTGCCCGGCGCGAGCGAGATAGTCGGGCCAGTAGAAAAATTGATTGACAGGATGGGCGCTGGCGTAGAAATAAACCAGCGGCTCCGCGTTGACCTTGCGTTTGGCCTCCGGCAGGTAGAAGGAAAGCTCCGAGGCAAACCCGTAATGTTCGGCGATGATGAACGCGGGCGGGCCTTCCGCCGCCAGTTTCAGGCGCGCCTGCCCGACCATGCGGGCCATTTCCTCCCAGCCATGCGCGCGGCGCAGCAGATCGTATTTGGGCGGCAACCGCCGGTGCAGAATCTTATTGACAATATTGGGATCGTGCAGGACGGCGACGAAGACCAGCCCGGACACCAGGCCAAACGCCAGCAGCGGTTGGAGGAGGGCGGCGCGCCGTTCCCAGCGTTTCGACCAATAAACAGCCGCGAGACAAAAGAGCGGAATAACCGAGGGAGCGATCCAATTGGGCTGCACATGGCTGTGCCAGCTTAAAACGAAACAGCCGAAAAACAATGGTCCGCCCATGCTGAAAAGCAAAAGCTGGAAGGGATCGCGCCGGCCCTGGCGCCAAAACGCCAGCGCCGCCCACAACATCGCCGCGAAGAAAACCGGGTGCAAGACGCCCGTTTCCTCCTCCAGGAATCGCCCCACGTAAGTGTGGGTCCAGGACTTGTCCAATTGGCCGTCGGTGGCGACGTGTTCAACCGTGATCCACTGATGTTGTTGCAACCAGACCAGGACCGGCAGGCAGAACAGGGCGGCGATCAGCAGCGCCAGATACGGTCCGGGCCGGCGAAGATGGCGACGGGCCGGCGGCCACAAAAGGAAGAAAATGCCCCAGCAGACCGGTTGCAGGAGATTGGTCCATTTGCTCAAGCATCCCAGCCCCGTCCACAGTCCCACCCAAAGCCATTGCCGCGTCGTGCCCTCGGGTTGCGCGGCGCGCCAGCCGGCCACCATGGCGGCGGTCCAAAACAAAACGGAGAGCGGGTCCACCGTCATGACCGTCGCCCCGACCGCCAGCAGCGGCGTGACGGTGAGGACCAGGAACAATATGAATGACACGCGCGCGCCGGCTTCCTGAGCGATGAGCCGCAGAACCAGCACGGACATCACGGCGGCGATGACCGGGGAGAAGAAGCGCACGCCAAATTCGTTGTCGCCCCAAAGATGAGTGCCGAGCCATTGCGTATAGGCGATCATGGGCGGTTTGCTGTAATACGAAAGCGCCGGGTGTTTGGACCAGAGCCATTGGTAGGCTTCGTCCTCAGTCAGTTCGATTCCGCCCAGGGCCAAATAAGCCAGCCGCATGAGCAAAAGGAGCGCAATCAGCCCGTAGCCCAGCCGCATCCATTGCGCGTCGTTGGCGGCTGGCGAGACTTCTCTTTCTGTCTCCCGCACGACCGGGTGCAATAGCGAGGGCATCCGCTCATGCCACAAAGGAAACCAGCGCGGCCCCGCCCATTGCCAAATCGCGCCGGCCCCCCAGATCACCGCCGCGCTGTAGCCCGCGCCCAGCAGCGCCCCGGCCAGCACGTCGCCGGGATAATGAACTCCATTGTAGATTCTTGACAGGCAAACGCCCAGCGCCAGCGGCAACATGCACCAGATGGACCGCCGATAATAGACCAGCAGAATGAGCGTCGCGCTGAACCAGTTGGCGGCGTGAGAGGAGGGCATGCTGAAACTGCTGCCCGCGCCGATCCGCAATTTGGCGTCGGCGATCACGTGAAACGGACGCAAGCGGGCCACGGCGTGTTTGATCGAGTCAACCACCAGCCAATTGCCCAGGCACAAAGCCAGCGCCAGCATCAACACGCAGACGCGCCCGCGCGCGCCGCCTTTGATGAGCAGAGCGAGAGCCGTCAGGACCATGATGCAAGCCAGCCAGGGCGAATCGCTGAGAAAGGGCATCAACCCGTCGAAGAATCGGTTGCTCCATGAGATATTGATCAACCGGAACAGCCAGACATCCACGGATTGCAGCCAGCCGATCATGCGAAACGCGGACAAATCCTGAGTGCGTGTCTTAGCCGGAACGATGCAGCTGCTTTGGGGAGCGCGGTCGTCTCGACCGCCGTTTTCGGCGTCTCGCCGAAAACCCTCCCGTCCTTCGGTCCCGCACCGAATAGTGTTGGCAGAATCATCCTACGACTGGCCGGCGAGACGCCGACCAGGGCGACCGGGACGGTCGCGCTCCCAGATCCATCTGAATCCTTCCGGCTTAGAAATGGGGAAAAAAGCGCATAAAGTCCGGAAAACCCCGCGCAGTTCTCCTCCACCATCCCAATGCGGTCGGCGAGGGCGCCGACCGCGGCACGCGGGGGCGCGTGCGCTCCCCGGATGGAATTTGAATTCTCAGACACGCTCTTAATACACAATCAGCGACCGGACGGGAAAGCCTTTGAGCTTTTCGCGCCCTTTGAGGAAACTCAACTCAATCAGGAATGCCGCCTCCAGGATTTCCACTCCCAGGCGCTGGAGGAGATTGGCGGCGGCTCCGGCCGTCCCGCCGGTGGCCAGCAGATCATCCACCAGCACCACGCGGCTGCCGGGTTTGACGGCGTCAATGTGAACGGCGATGGTGTTGGAGCCGTATTCCAAATCGTAGCTCTGCTCGTAAGTGAGGTAGGGCAGCTTGCCCTTCTTGCGCACCGGCACAAATCCGCATTGGAGCTTGTAGGCGGCGGCCGCCGCGAAAATGAATCCGCGCGCGTCAATGCCCACCACCGCGTCAACGGAGCCGGGTTGGAAATGGCCTGTCAAGAAATCTATGGATCCGGCAAACAAACGGGGATCGCTCAGGACCGGCGTGATGTCCTTGAACTGAATTCCGGGCTGGGGAAAATCGGGGACGTTGCGGATGGCTTTGGCAAGCTGCTCGACGGTTGCATTCTCGTTTGTCATGCGGGCAGGGTAGCGCGGCGGGTCAGCTTTTGACAGCCTCAAGTTTCTGGATCATCTTGCGCAGTTTGTTCAAGGCGATGTTTTGAATCTGGCGCACGCGCTCGCGGGTGACGCCGAACTTGGCGCCGACCTCTTCGAGCGTCCTTTCGCTGCCGCCATCCAGGCCGAAACGGAATTGCAAAATGGTTCCTTCGCGCGGGTCCAGTGTCTTGACCATCTCCCGCAACATTTTGGTCACTGTTTTTTGCTCCAACTGTTGGTAGGGCGTGTCGGCGTTCTCGTCCTGCACCACCTCGGCGAAATTGTTGGATTCGTCGTCGCCAATGGGCGCGTCCAGCGAGGCGGGGCGGATGGCCGCCGTGCGCATTTGGGCCACGCGGCTGGGCGACATGCCCATCTCCTCGGCCAACTCCGCGTCGGTCGGTTCGCGGCCGAAGATCTCCTGCAATTTCATGGCCGTGCGGCGCATCTTGGCGATCTTGTCCACCAAATGAACCGGCAGGCGGATGGTCTTGGATTGATTGGCCAGGGCGCGCTTGATGGATTGCTTGATCCACCACGAACCGTAAGTGGAGAGCTTGCCGCCCTTGGAAGGATCGAATCGTTCGACCGCCTTCATCAGCCCGATGTTGCCCTCGTTGATCAAGTCCAGCAGGGGCAGGCCGAAATTCTCGTAGTCGTGGGCGATTTTGACCACCAGGCGCAGATTGGCTTTGATCATTTGTTCGCGCGCTTTCCGGTCACCCTTTTTGATGCGCGCGGCCAAAACGATTTCCTCCTGCGGGGTCAGCAGTTTGACCTGTCCGATTTCGCGCAAGTAGAGCTTAATGGCCGTGTCGCCGTCGTAAGGCGCGCGATCCCTATCCGGAATGGGGACAAAATCCTCTTCACGCGGAATTGCGGAAACCAGTTCCGCCGCGGGCGCAGGCTCGGCGGGCACTGCAATGCTGCGTTGCCGAGGAGAGCTCCTGGGCTTGGCGGCGCGGGTGTCCGGCTTTTTGCGGCCGGACGCCGTGAGTTTGACGCGATGCTTCTTGCTGGCCATGACTATCGAATCATTCGTGGAAAGTCTTAGAAGTTCAGGCCGCGACGGCAAGCTAATAAAACCGGATTTTGGGGTGGGTGATACCCTAATCATTAGCGATGCGCTTGTTGACTCACCGAAAAGACGGGCCAGCCTCGGTCAGAGGATTCCGTCGGCGGGACGCCGACGGAGTTGGTCGTGCCCTGGAGGCGGAGGGCCGCAAGACTTGCTCATCGAGGATTTCGACTCAGCGTTTGCGTCTTAATAAACGCAGGACAATTCGATGACTTGACCGCATCCGCATTCGATGCGAATGCCCGAGACCACCTCGCCTTGCCGTTGCAACGTGATTGACGGAGGAGTGCATCCTTTGGCGGGTTGTTCGGCTCTCCGGCCCGCCAGCAGAGGTTCGAAGGCCCTGGCTTCGGCCTGCGGCAGCACTTTCAATAGGACCATGGCCGCTGGCCCTGTGGAAACAGGAGCGGTTACGAGAGGGGTAAAGGCGTCGGACATGTCCATGTTCAGGCTTTCTTGTTCGATTGCACGTTGAGCAAAACCGAGACCCGGCGGTTGATTTCGTTGGTCGCTTCGGTTTCGCGCATGGGCACAGTGTCGCCGAACCCGGCCACCTTGGTGATTTGGGCCGTGTTGACGCCATGCTCGAGCAACTTGCGGCGCACGGCGTTGGCGCGGTCGGCGGAAATCTCCCAGTCGCCATAGTCGGGGTTGATGGGCGGGTTGCCGCTTTCGGTGTGGCCGGACAGTTCGATGGTGAAGCCGTGATAGCGCGAAATCTCCCAGGCCAGGGTGGCGAAGACCCAGTCGCCGTAAGGGGTGAACCGGGTGCTTTGGGGTAGGAAGATCGGTTTGCGCGCACGGTCAAATACATTGATGAGCAGTCCCTCAGAAGTCAGTTGCAGCTTGACCGCGCTTTCCTCGTCGTCCTCGGCTTTGAGCGATTTGGTCAGGTCCTGGTTCATGCGGCGCAACATTTTCAATTCCATGATCGCGGACATGTTGGCGTTGCCGGCTTCATCCCGCGAGGACATCGTTTCCTTGGAAGGGATGACGCCGACCGACTCCTTGGTGATGGAGGAAAAGGGATTGCGGAAGGCGCGCTCGACGGCGTCCTTGATGCGCTGGTCCTGGGAGGTGAGCCAGAGCACGATAAAAAGGGCCATCATGGCCGTGGTGAAATCAGCGTAGGCCACCTTCCACGCGCCCCCGTGATGTTTTTTGTTGCTCATGGCGGCATTATTTTGCGGGCGTCTGGCTTAACGCCTTGAGCATGCTTTCCAGCCCGTCGGCGGTGGGTTTGACCTCGCTGGACAATCCGCGGCGGGCCACTTCGACGGCCATGATGGGAGACATGCCGCTGGCGAAGCTGGTGACCGAGGCGGCGATGCAGCGGACAAAGGCCATTTCCGCCATGCTGATAAACTCCATGTTGACCGCCAGAGGATTCATGAAGCCGTAGGAAATGAAGATACCCAGAAACGTTCCCACCAGCGCCGCCGCCACCTTTTCACCGATGGCCTCGATGGGGCCGGCGATGGAAGCCATGGTAATGACGATGCCAAGCACCGCCGCCACGATGCCGAATCCCGGCATGGCGTCGGCCGCCTTGGTCAGCACGCCGATGGGCCGCTCGTGTTCCACTTCCATTGCCTGGAGTTCGATTTCCAGCAGCAGCTTCAAATGGTCCGGCTTGATCTTGCCATCAATGATGGGGCGCAATCCGCCGCAGAGGAAATCCATGGCGTGCTTGTTTTTTTGGAATGAGGGGTACTTGGCGAAGATCGAGCTGCTTTCCGGCGACGAGATGTGCTCCTCCAGCGCGACCATGCCGCCGCGCCGGCCCAGCATGAACAACTCGTAAAGCGCTTTGAACAAATCATCATAGGATTTGCTCGTGTAGGGCGCGCCTTTCAAAGTTCCGAAGACCTTTTTGAAGAGATCCATCAGCACCCTCTTTGGCGACATGAGCACCAGCGCGCCCAGGGCCGCGCCGCCGATGATAATCAGTTCCGAGAGATGGAGGAGGGCCATGGTGTTGCCGCCGGCCATGATGAAGCCGCCCACGACGGACCCGATAACAATGAGTGCTCCTAGAATGACAATCATGCGCGGTTCACAAAGGATGGTTGAAAACTTCCGGGTCTTCTTTGCGCAGCAGCGCCTTGATGGCCAGAATGGCCTGGGCATGAATCTGGCAGATGCGGGACTCCGTCACGCCGAAGGCCTCCGCGATTTCGCGCAGGCGCAAGTCCTCAAAATAATAAAGCGCCAGCACCTTGCGCTGCATCTCCGGCAATTCATGCAGCCGTTGCTCGATCAGCCCGGCCAGTTCCCGCACCGAGGCCCATTGTTCGGGATTGACCTGCGAATCGTCGGCGATGATCTCATAGGCTGAGCCGCCCTCTCCATCGTGGCCTTGCACGGAGTCCAGACAGATGAAAGTCGCGGGCCGGATTTGCTCCAGCAGTTCCTCGTATTGATCCACGGTCATTTTCATGGCTTTGGCCATCTGTGCGCTGGTAGGGACGGCGCCGGTGCGTTGCATCAATTCCTGCGTCGCTTTTTCAATCTTCCTGGCTTTTTCATGGATGGAGCGCGGCACCCAGTCCAGCCGGCGCAATTCATCGAAGACGGCGCCGCGGATGCGCACGCGGGCGTAGGTCTCGAAGGAAGTGCCGTTCTCCGGATTGAAGCGGCGCATGGCGTTGAGCAAGCCGACCAATCCGGCGCTGTAAAGATCATCGCCGTTGACATGCGCCGGCAAGGTCATGGCCAGGCGGCCGACGACCGTTTTGACCAGCGGAATATATTCCTCCACCAGGCTGTTCTCCATCACGCTGCCGGGCCCGCTGCGGGAGTAGCGCTGCCACAACTCTTGTTGTTTTGAGCGGCGTTGATCGGACGCGGAAGGAGGAGATTCGAGTTCGCAAAAGGTCGCGCTCATGGTCTGGAAACTTTCGGGGTGGTTGCCGCCGGCACGATAGCATTCTCGGCCTCTTGGCGTTCGTGGATGGATTGTTGCAGGCTCTTGCTCCAGGCGCGGCCCCACCAGCGCATCAGCAGCGCGGTGAAATAGGCGGCCAGACAGCCATGCCAGAGACAGGCCGGCATGGAATTGCCTTGATTCAAGCTAAAACCCATGCCCACGCCCCATCCCAGCAATCCGCCGAGCAGCAGTAATGATTTCATAAAACTTCACGGTCGAACCTCCTTGAGCAAGACCGTTGCCATCTTTGGAGCGGAAAGTACGGAAGTGAAGGAAACCCTTTATTTCAGGGGCATTTATGACGATGCTAATTTCTGGCGGGGCCGTCGCCGCAGGACTGGCAGGCACATTTTGCCGCGCCCACGACCTTGAGAGGCGGCAATTTATTCCAGCCTGCCTGACCGGAAGATCAGCTTTTTTGGGCCAATTCCAGGCGCTTGAGGTCCTCGGCCAGGAAATGCGCCACGTCCTTGAATTTCGTGACGTTTTCCGGATTGAGGGCCATCAAAATTTTGTGAGCTTCCAGACAGTTGCGCGTGGTCTCGGCCTTGCTTGTGCCGGATGTTTGGGCGATGGGTTCGTAATTGAACGCCAGAGGATCGGGACAGTGGATAATCTTGAAGAGGTGAGCCACGCCCAGGCTTTCCAGGACCTCGGCAATGCGCGGGCTGGGATTGAATAGCTCCAAGGGAGAGTCCGGCGGATGGCTGGCGTCGGAAAACTTCAGCGCAAGGCCGGAGAGCATCCCCAAGTAGGTGCTGTCCATCATCACACAATCGCGCAACTCGAGGACAAACCGGCGGTAACCGCGCTGCCAGAGTTCACGGATCACTTTCTCCGAATCCTTGCTTAAGGTGAAATCGGCCCGGCCATTGATCTTAATGCAGACCACTTGATCCAGGACCGCAACCATTATTCTTGCTGACGACTCGTTCATGAAAGGGCGTAAAAATATCCCGCCACGAGACTGGTTAGTCAAGCGGCGGCTGGTAAAACCTGTCTCCCGGGGCGGCTGACGATGCGCACCAGGGCCTGCTGCAAGACCAGGGCGGGGTCCAGGCTGCGGGAGATCAGTTGCCGGTTGCAATCCAGGAGCAGGTCCATGGCGGCAATGAGTTCCGCCTGGGTGTAGTTGGAGGCCTGGCCCAGCGCCTTGAACAACACATAAGGATTGATGGCCAGAGGGTTGAATTTCTTGTCCTCCGGCAGCGCCTCCGCCGGAATCCGCGCCAATTGCGCCTTGAACCGGCTGAAATCGCGCTCCGGCCGGAGCCATTTAAGGGCCAGCATCTCCGTGATCATGATCAGGCTGCGCACCTTGCTGATCAGGCCGTAGAGCAGCCCGATTTCGTTGCGTTGCGAGTCGCGCCTCGTTTCCCAAAGCTCCTCGTCCAGGCAGCGCAGCAGCAGCGGCAGATTCCGTTCTCCCAAAGCGTCCCCCAAGGCGAAGGCTCGCGCCTGTTTGGTGCGGGTCACAATGGCCTCGACATCGCTGGTTTCGAGGCGCGGACGCGAGCCGCAGAAGAGAAAGAGTTTTTCGATCTCATTGCGCAAGCCGCGCGGGTTGGGGCCGGTGTGGGCGACCAGGCGGGCCAGCGCCTCGCCCGATATGTCCTTGTCCAATTCCCGCAAGGCTCGCGATGCGAAGCTCTCGGCCTGCCGCACCCAATCGCGGTCCTCGGCCGACCAGCCGGCCAGAATCTCGACCGTGCCCATTTTTTCCAGCGCCTTGTAGAACGTCTTGCGTCTGTCCACCTTGCCGGCGCTGACCAGGAGCCGGACATTCTGCCAGGAAAAATCCTTGAGTTCGCGCGCCAGTTCGGAAAGATTCTCGGCCACGGCTTTGACCTCGGCGGCGCGCTCCTCGCCCAGGAAATTGCAGTTTTGCAGCCAGATGACCTTGCCTGGCCCGAAGAAGGGAAGCGTTTGCAAGGCCGCGCGCAGCCTGGCCAGCACGGCCAGCGCCTCGCCGCTATGATTGACGGATGCGTCAATAATCTCGTGGTCCTGGCCGCCGATTTCCGCCGACCACTGGCGGAACACCTCGCGGGCGCGTTCTTTGACGCCGAAATCGTCTTCGCCGCACACAAGGAGGACGGGGGCTTTGGCGCTGGCAGCGAGGGGCATGGCAGGCCTCTATTCCGGCTCCTCGGATTCGCCGGTGTTCTCGCTGATGCGTTCGAGATATTCGCTCATGTCTTCCACTTGCTCGAAGAGGGCGGAAGCCACGTAGATCGGGCGTTTTTGGGCGGTGGCCAGGGCCAGGCAATCGCTGGGGCGGGCGTCTATTTCAATGATCTTGCACCCCAGCTCGTTTTCCTGCTTCAAAATGAGGCGGGCGTAGTAGGTCGAATTCTTCAACTCCGTGATGATGACCCGTTCGATGGTCACGTTGAGGCCCTTGAAAATATTGTTTACCAAGTCGTGGGTGAGCGGGCGTTCCTTGGGGGCTTTGCTCAGAAACATGCTGATGACGGCGCCCATGTTGTGTTCGACTTGAATGACAAAAACCTTGCTGCTGTTGCCAACAAAGATGGCGCAGCCGGTGTTGGCCGGCAAAATCCCGCGAATCTCCACTGGCAGAACATCGTTCTTCATATCACCAAATTAAACGTTCGCGCCAAAAACTCAAGCGCCGTCGTCGGCGGTTAGTGTTTTAATTTTGGGGAGCGCACGCGCCCCGCGTGCAGGGTTCAGCGCCCTCGCGGAACCCGCTTTCTGATGTCAGCGACGAGGGCGTCGCTGACTGCACGCGGGGCGCGTGCGCTCCCCGAAAGCGTTGCTCAAATCACCGTTCATTTTCAAATTAAGGCGCTACCCGGCGGCGCGTCCGTCAGCGGAACCGGAACACCTCACCGCCGCGAGGATGGATCGCGCATGGCAGCCTCAAGTAGAGGCGTGTCCTTAATAGTAAAAGCACGGTCCCAAACCTTCGCCGCCCGCGCGGGGAATGAACTGCTGGAAGGGACGCCACTCAACATGGCCGTCGAACATGCCCAGGTTGCCTCCGGCGGGGAGCCTGGCGTTGAGCATGTGCGCGCTGGTGAAGGGTTTGTTGCCGGGCACGTCGGGATCGTCCGCATGGGGCAGGCCGGTCCAGATAAAGCGTTCCATCATGGCCAGATTATCGGACATGTTGCCGACGCTGGTGATCGTGGCGCAGGCCAGCAATATCCGGGACGAGACTTGGATCGGGACCGATTTCCCGTTCAGAGTAAGCGGCTCGGCGGTCAGCTTCTGATTGACGTTGGTGCTGAATTCCCACGCGCCTGAGTTGGCGTAAAGACCAATGCCGTAAAACGTCTGGGCATAGCCGATAATTCGGCGCGCATCCTCGTTTTCGATCTCGGAAACATCGTTGTTCCAGTAAGCGAGCCAATCGCTCTCGTTAAATTCCTGGTAGGTGCCGGGGTCGTACCAGACTTTATAGGGAGCGCCGCCCGCGGAGAGATAAGTTCCATCGCTCACTTTCATGTCCCAAGGCTGGAACGCGCCGGTGTCGTCCGGCAGAAAATCCTTGTTCTCATGCGCGTACATGGTCAGGGCCAGGATTTGCTGTCGTTCATTGCTTTTGCAATGGACGCGAATGGCCTGGTCTTTGGCCCGGGACAAAGCCGGCAACAGCAACGCCGCCAAAATGGCAATGACCGCGATGACCACGAGCAATTCGATCAAGGTGAACGCCTCCGCCCGCCGGCTTCCGGCGGCGAGATCGGGGCGGGAAGGGGCCGCCTTCGATGGCCATGACTGGTCAATGGGCATTAATAGTAGAAGGCCAGTCCTTGACCGTCCTCGGCCGCGCGCGGAAGAAGCTGCTGGAAGGGACGCCACTCGACATGGCCATCCAACATGCCCAAGTTGGCGCCGGACGGAATCCTGGCGTTGAGCATGTGGGAGCTGGTGAATGGTTTGTTGCCAGGCACGTCGGGATCGTCCTGATGCGGCAGGTCCGTCCAGAGGGCATGTTGCATGATCGCGAAATTATCGGACAACGTGCTGGTGCTGGTGATCGTGGCGCAGGCCAGCAGCACGCGGGACGAGGCTTGGATCGGGAGCGAAGTCCCATTGAGACTAAGCGATCCGGGGGTCAGTTTCTGATTGACGTTGGTGCTGAATTGCCACTGGCCTGAGTTGGCGTAAAGACCAATCCCGTTAAGCGTCAAGGTATATCCAACAATGCGGAGCGCATCCTCATCGAAAAACTCGGTCCCGGCATTGTTCCAGAAAGCGAGCCAATCGGCGTCGCCAAATTCCACGTAGGTGCCGGGGTCATACCAAACTTTGTAGGGAGCGCCACCCGCGGCCAGATAAGTTCCGTTGGAGAAAGTCAGGTCCCAAGGCTGGTGAGCGCCGGGGTCGTTCGGCAGAAAATCCTTGTTCTCCTGGGCGTACATGGTCAGGGCCAGGATTTGCTGCCGTTCATTGCTCTTGCAATGGACGCGAATGGCCTGGTCTTTGGCCCGGGACAAAGCCGGCAACAGCAACGCCGCCAAAATGGCAATGACCGCGATGACGACGAGCAATTCGATCAAGGTGAACGCCTCCGCCCGCCGGCATGTTGCAGCGAGATCGCGGCGGAAATAGGCCGCCTTCGACCGCCATGATAGGTCCTTGGGCATTAAATGACACCATCCTCGCCGGCGTTTTTTTGCCCTTCAATCCCTGGAGGCAAGGAGAATGACAGGAGAGAGTTTATGACATCCCCGGAAATAAAACAACCTTTATTTTGGTGGCGGTTTCTGGCTTTCTGGCTCTTACTCTTAGATTTTCATATATGAATACTTTTACGACGGTTTGCAGGCGGGTGGTCATGGCTGGCGGTCTCGTTCTTTTTGGGACGATGGCGCGAGGCCAATCCGGTCAGGATTATTACATCTACGTCTCCAACGAGCGATCGGATAACGTTTCGGTGATTGATGGCGCGACGCGCCAGGCGGTGGCCACCATCCCGGTGGGCAAACGGCCCCGCGGCATCCACGTCAGCCCGGATGGCAAGACGGTCTATGTCGCCGTCAGCGGCACGCCGCCCGAACCGCCGCCCAAGCTCGATGCCAACGGCAATCCCATTTTCCAAAAGGGCCACGACGATGACGACGACGATAAGAACGCCGACAAGGCCGCCGATGGCATCGCGGTCATTGATGTGGCCCAACGCAAGCTGGTCGGGAAACTGCCGGGCGGCTCGGACCCGGAACAGTTCGCGGTCAGCCCGGACGGCACGCGGCTGTTTATCTCGAATGAAGACGTCGCCACGGCCAGCGTGCTCAACATCGCCAGCGGCAAGGTGGAAAAGATCATCCCCGTCCATAAGGAGCCGGAAGGAGTGGGCGTCCGGCCCGATGGCAAAGTCTTTTACGTGACGTGCGAGACAGACGGGGAAATCTTCGCGGTGGATGCCTCCACGTTCAAGGTCATCACCCATTTCAACGTGGGCGGGCGGCCGCGGTCGGTGGATTTTCTGCCGGACGGCTCGCGGGCGTTCATTCCCTCGGAATCGGCGGGCCAGTTGCATGTGATTGACACGGAGAATTACAAGGAACTGGAAACCGTCCTGCTGGCCAAGGGTTCGCGGCCCATGTGCGTGAAGGTTTCGCCGGACGGGAAAAAGGTCTATGCCGGCACGGGCCGGGCCGGGACGATTTGCGTGATGGACTCGGCCTCGCACAAGATTCTAAACTACATCAAGGTTGGCAAGCGCCCCTGGGGCATCATCATTTCGCCGGACGGCAAATTTCTGTATTCGGCCAACGGCCCCTCCAACGACATATCTATTGTTGACTTGGAGACGGAAAAAGAATTGCAGCGCATCCCGGCCGGGAAAAGCCCCTGGGGAATTCTGTTGGTCGCGAAAAGCCTCTGATTCCAAATCCGGCGGTTGGATTTTAAGAAGAAATGGAAGCCACAGATTGACACAGATGAACACAGATTTCTTGCAGAAAAGTGATTCATCTTTTGGGTGACTCCTATTGCCTTCCCAACTCCTTCCGATCTGTGTCCATCTGTGTTCATCTGTGGCTTTCACTGCGTTTTTAGGCCGGATTCATTCGCCCACGATGAAGGTTTCCTGGGCGGTGATGCTGCGGGTGTAGCCGTTCTTGAAGGCTTTGGCCCGGACGGTGGCCGAGTTGGCCAGATGGATTGGCTCGGTATAAAGCGGGTCGGTTGTTCCGGGAATGCTGCCGTCCAATGTGTAGCGAATCTCCGCGCCGGGTTCGGGCTGGGTCAAGGTCACGTCAATCGGTTTGGGATAGTTGCCGGCGGCCAATGAAAAATCCGGCGGCGCCATCACGGGCCGGCCGGCCAGGCTTTCAATCCATTGCCGCAACAGCGCCATGCCGGCCTGGTCCACGGTCTGGCGCGCCAGGGGCGGCATCTTGAAGGCTTCGACGGTGTTGGCGCGCATGTAGAGAATGGAACGCCATCTGTCGTTGGGCGCGATCATGCGGGCGTGGTCAATGCCTTCGTCAATAAGCACCGGGCCGTCAATCAATCCCTGCTTTTCCAGGGGAGTGTCATAGCGGGCATCGAAGTAGCCGACCGTGCCGCCGGGGCGATGGCAATTGGCGCAATTCACGTCCAGGTAGGAACGGGCGCGGTCTTCCAGGCTGCGACTGGTGTCGTCGGCGCGCGCCAGAAATTCGCAGGAGGCAAGCACGGCATCGGATGGCGGAGGATCGAACAGGCCGAGGCGGTTCCACTCTTTGAGAAGGTCGCGGTTGAACTGGCGCGTTTTGACGCCCAAGACAAGCCCGGCGCGGTCGGTGTGGCAGGTTCGGCAATCCTCCCGGCTCGGATAATACCAGCTTTGTGTCCGGGCGCCGGTGGCGGTTTGGATGAGGATGTTTTCCGTCAGGTTTGTGGGCAGGAGATCGGCGTCGCTGTTGTCGGGCCGCCATTTGTAAGTGGCGCCATAGACGGAGCCGTTGGCCGCGCGCACCAGCAGGCGCGTCTCCAAGCGCCGCCGCTGAAGCGGCGCGGATTCATTGGTGGCCAATTCGAATTGCTTGACAAAAACCGTTCCGGCCGGGAAGGTCCATTCTCCGCGCGGCGCGAAGCCGATCTTGCCCTCGGGCAACGCCATCCAGCGCAGCTTGTGCGCGCCGTCCGACCAGAATGCGACGTCCAAGTCGTAAGGAATCAAGCCGTCGCTGGGGACCAGTTGGCGGGTGTCTTTGAACGCGCCGGTTTGGGAAAGGAGCGGCGGCAACGGGCCATCGGGGCGGCCCGGCATTCGGAGATAAGCGGCGGGAGCGTGCCGGGACGACTGCTCTTCGGCTTGGAGATTCAACCGCAGGGCCGTTACCAGGCCGCCGGCAAATCGGCGGAGGGTCTTATGAATACCGGGCATGGGCACGTAGTCGTATTGGCCCGCCGGATAACCGGTCAGGGAGACGTAATCGTACTGGTGGACGGCTGGACGCTTGGGAATATCGGTCAGAAACAACAGCCCGATAGCCATGGAATCGGGCATGACGCCTTCCACCTGGTTGGGGGGGCGGACGGGGGAGGCGGTGGCGCGCGTGAGCCAGGAACGGTTGAGCGGCGGTTGCAAGAGAGAGGGATAACCGCTATCCACGACCAAACCGGACTTGGTGACTTGCAGCACCCGGCCGCAGACATGACGCCGGCCCTGGATGCAGGCCATGCGAATCTGCTCGGTGTGGACGGTCAGAATAGTCTGCCCCGAAACGGACCAGGCCGCCAGGCAAACGCACAACAAGATCAACCGAACCATGCTCATGGCTTCATGATAAAGGTTCAAAGTTCAAAGTTCAAAGTGCAAAGTGCAGGCCGCTTGCTCATGTGTTTTTTTATGCAGTTTTTTTTTTAGTCCAATTCAGTCCAATTCACTCCAATTGAGTCCAATCCAATCCAACTTTGGAGGCATCCTTCCCGGTTTGACTGGTTTGACTGGTTTGACTGGGTTTGACTGGGTTTGACTGGGCTGGCCGATTTGCCTCAGAAAAAGAGCGGAATTATCTGGAATTATCATGGAAATCAAGGACTTGCGTGAGTTCGAGCGATCCCAAAGGCAAATCAGTTCTTGGCAAGAGTTTTGCCGCAAAGGAACGCAAAGAACACATAGAGAAGCACTTAGGACGCTTGCTTCTTTGTGATCTTTCGCGTTCTTTCGCGGCCAATCCGTCTTTTGTTGCCAAACCGGATTTGCGCCCTGCTCGGATGGCGACGCAAGAAAAAATATTTCAAAGGTTGTATTCACTTGTACTGACTTGTACTGACTTGTACTGACTTGTACTGGCCGCGGTTTCCTTGGGTTGGTTTTGGAGGATAATTTGTGGTTTTGTTTCGGCGCGCCCGCGCCGCCGCCTGGGCAAAAGCGTCCGGGCGCCCGCGAGGGTCCGGCCTTGGCCGGCCGCGAGCCTGGCATCCGTTTCCGCATGGGCGCAGGGGCGCTGCATGGAAGCTATATTACCACACCAAAATGGGATTGCAAATATAAAAATGCACATGAGCGATAATTTCCCCGCTCCGACAGGGCCGCGCTGCGGCGCAGCCTGCAGACCCGGCGGCGCAGCAGCGCCGCCCTACCATTACCCATCGGGGCTTACTATTAAAATCTCATGAACTCCTCTCTCAGAATTTCGTTTGCCTTTCTCTGCGCCCTCCGCATTGCAATGTCGGAGAAGTCTGCATTTTTGGCAAAACTTTTTCTCCGCGCTCGCGGCACTGCAATCCGTCAGCATCACGCATGGTCGCGAGGATTTTGTTTCGCGCAGAGAACGCGGAGAGCGCGGAGCAACAACGGGAAAGGAGATCCGCCAAGGACTCTTTCTCCGCGCCCTGCGCCTCTGCGCGCACCTGTCCCTTCCGGCACGGTTTTGGTTGCGGCGTGCCGTGCCAGGCCGTGGAATTTGACCTTTGGAACAAGATGTTTTGAACAGGAGACAACAGAGAGAACAGAGCAGCGCTGGACATGGTCCATCTCTCCGTTTCCTCTGTGGCCTCCTGTTCAAATCGTGTGTTTGGTTGCGGCTGGCCGCGCTGTGACTCTGCGCGAGAAACTCCGGATCATGGAACCCAACGAGATCACAGCTCAAGTTGTGGATGCGGCCTTCAATCGGAGCGAATGAAGGGCGGCATCACGCGCATCGTCAACGGGCTTCCTGAACCGCCGAGGCCAAGCGAGGGAATCGAATGAAGATGGTCGCGCAGAGTCCCGGCGCGGCAAGCCGCAACCAAAGATGAAATGGCCGCAAAAGAACGCGAAAGACCACAAAGAAAACAAACAATCTAAGCAAACAATCTAAGTTCTTATCTATGCGTTCTTTGCGTTCTTTCGCGGCAATAATTTTGCTGAAAATGAAGAGTTTTCTGAATTTGCACTGCAAAGACCCAGTGCGGCCGAGTCGCAACCAAAACGATGATGGGCATGGAAAACGAAGAAGAGGAGAGGCGTCAGGGGAATGATGGTCAGGGGAATGGGAAAAGGAGATCGCAAAATGATTTCGCTTCCTCTCATTCCCCTGACCATGATTGCCCTGACAAATTTTGTCGGGAATGATTGGTCTTCACAAATTGCAAGGCCAGCCGCAACCCAATTCGGGAACATTGGGCAGGGGAATGTTTGGCAGAGGAATGAGAAGAAAGGCTTGCAGGATTATTCCTCTGCCCATCATTCCTCTGCCATGCATGCTGCCTGTTGTTGCAGCCATCGGCATTTTTCTCCCTGTCCGCCCGGCAAGTTTTTCCACGATTCGGCGCCCGGCCTCGCGCAAACCCTTGTATATCAGAGTTCTCGAGCCGTGGCACGTTCGTTGCTGAACGGTCTCCGTATGAATGTCAGTTTATTCCAAGCGGCGGCTGCTTTGGACGCTAATAGCCGCTGGCAAGAGGTCATCGCCGACAATTTGGCTTCCAGTTCAGTGCCGGGCTACAAGCAGCAGCAATTGTCACAGGCAGCCGTGCAAGCCGGTTTAATGTCGGCTACCGGGGCCAGGAATCTCCCCCAGTATTTTGCCGTGGCCAGGACCGCAACCTCAACGAACTTTACTCAGGGAGAGATGAAGTACACTGGCAGTGGCACCGATGTGGCCATTGAAGGCAACGGGTTTTTCGAGGTCCAACTGCCCAACGGCATGACCGGCCTGACGAGGGATGGGGAATTTGAAATCAATGCCGCAGGCCAACTCGTGACCAAGGAATCCTACCCGGTGCTGGGCGCCAGTGGCCCCATCCAACTCGGCCGCGATCATTCGGGGCCGCTTTCAATTTCTGCCACCGGCAAAGTCAGCCAGGGTTCGGATCTGAAGGGGAATTTGAAGGTCGTAGCGGTGGATCAACCGCAAAAGTTGACCAATCTCAGCGGGGGTTATTTTTTGGCGCAAGACCCCAAGATTAAGACGAAGCCGAGCACGGCCAATTTACGCGAGGGCTACCTGGAAAGCTCCAACACCTCCACCTTGAGCGAAATGGCCAGCATGATGACCGCCAGCCGCAGTTTTGAGGCCAACTCGAAGGTCATTCAACTCCAGGACGATCGTTTGAACCGCACCATCAGCGAACTTGGCAATCCCACATAACTTATATGTTACGAGCATTGTATTCTTCGGCTGCCGGCATGGAGGCGCAGCAACTCAATCTGGACGTCATCTCCAACAATTTGGCCAACGTCAACACGACCGGCTTCAAGAGAAGCAAGATTGAATTTCAAGACCTGCTCTACGACACCACCCGTTCCGCCGGAGCCGAGCAAAGCGGCGGCAACCAATTGCCCACCGGCCTGCAAATCGGCCACGGCTCGCGCGCGGTGGCGACCTCCAAGGTGTTCACCGAGGGTGAATTGACTTCCACGGGCGAGCGCCTGGACATGGCCATCCAGGGAGATGGATTCTTCCAGGTGACGATGCCCGACGGCACGCTGGCCTACACGCGCGACGGCGCCATGAAGACGTCGTCCAGCGGCCAGATCACCACCAGCGACGGCCTCTCCGTCCAAAGCGGCTTCCAACCCATCCCTGTCGGCACTACAGGCATCACTATTTCGCCGGACGGCACCGTGACCACGACCACTTCCAGCGGCTCGACCAATTTCCAGGTGCAACTGGTTCGTTTTGCCAACCCGGCCGGCTTGCAGTCGGTGGGACGCAATCTTTACACCGAATCCCCCGCCTCCGGCACGCCGGAAACGGGCACGCCCAACCAGGCCGGCTTCGGCAGTTTGCAACAGGGCTACCTGGAAATGTCCAACGTCAAAGTGGTCGAGGAGATGGTCAACATGATCGTCGCCCAGCGCGCTTACGAGGTCAATTCCAAAGCCGTCCAGGCCTCCGACGAAATGATGCAACAAAGCAACAACCTGCGCCGGTAATGAAAAGCATGGACCGATTTATTTTGTCTTTTGTTCTCGCCCTGGTCTTGGCGGCCCCGGCCGGCCGCGCCGTCGCCGGCGATGCGGAGGGTTCTCCTTTTCAATTGCAAGCCGAGGCCAAAGTGGATGGCGCCGGCATCTATTTGAACCAACTTCTGATCCCGCCCCCTCATGCCACCCTGCCTAAACTTCGTTTGGCCCAGTCTCCGATCCTGGGCCAAACGATGTCCCTTTCCCGGCAGCAGATTATCGCGCTGGCCAAAGACGCCGTCCCAGCCTTGAACACGACCAATTGGTCCGGGCCGGAATTGGTGCGCATCAGCCGCCGGGTCCGCCAATTGTGCGAGGCGGATGTGCTGGAAATGCTCCGGGCCGCCCTGCAAAAGGATTACGCCGGCGGACGCGGCACGCTGGAAATCCATTTCACCCGGCCCTGGCAGGATGTCACGATGCCCGAGGAACCGATCTCTCTTCAGCTTGGCGAGATTCCGACGTCGGGAATTCTGCCCAGTATGGTGGCCGGTTTTGAGCTTTGGTGCGGCAAGGAGCGGCTCGGCGCCTGGCAGGCGCCGCTGCAAGCCCATATCTGGCGGGACATGCCCGTGGCCCATTCCCCGGTGTTGCGGGGCCAATTGCTGCGCGACGCGGACATCACCCTGGAACGCCGGGACGTGCTGGTCCAACGCGATGATTGCATTGAATTTCCGGTGACCGAATCCTCGCTGGAAGCGGCCTGCGCCATTCAAGCCGGGGCGCCGATCTGCACGCACCTGACGCGCGCCCGGTCGGTGTTGAAAAAGGGACAATTGGTGGACGCCATTTTCAAGGACGGACCCATGACCATTTCGCTGAAAGTCGAAGCCATGGAAGATGGCGCGCAAGGGCAAACGGTGCGCGTGCGCAACCCCAAAACAAGACGTGAACTTTATGGAAAGATACAGACTCAAGACCTCGTTCTTATCGCTTTGTGACGCCACCAACCTGGCGATCATTCTGTTTATTTTGCAGTTGACGACGCTGGCGGCGGAGTCGCTGTGGAAGCAAGACGCCGCGCCCATGTCCATGTTCGCCGACAAAAAGGCGCACCGGGTAGGCGACATCGTGACGGTGGTGATCATGGAGAACAACGGCACAGCGCGCAACAACAACACCACCACCTCCCGTAGTTCGGGGATTGATGCGAGCATTTCGAGTATTTTTTACCCGGCGTCGGTCAGCGGCCTGCTGACCAAGGGCGGACAGTTGCCCGCCATGAGCATGTCGGGCAAGAATACGTTCAACGGCGGCGGCCAGATTGCCAATCAGGAAACCATCAATGCCCAGATCGCGGTCAAAGTGATTGACGTGCTGCCCAACGGCAACCTGGTGGTGGAAGGACGCCGCCAGACCGCCTTCTCCGGCGAGAAGCTGGAGGCCGTCTTGCGCGGCACGGTGCGGGTTGATGATGTGAGCTCCACCAATACGGTCTTCAGCTACAACATCGCCGACGCCTCCATCCAATACGTTTCCCACGGCGCCCTGAGCGACAGCCAGAACAAAGGCTGGTTCACAAAAGTCTGGGACAAGGTTTCCCCATTCTGAGGTTTGACATGCGCCGAGCATCGCACTTGCTGATTTTGATTCTATTGACAGCCGCCGCCACCGGTTTGTGTGGCGACGGCTCCCGCATTAAAGACCTGGCCATGATCGCAGGGGCGCGCGATAATCAACTGGCCGGTTACGGCCTGGTGACCGGTTTGGCCGGCGACGGCGACAAAAACCCGGTTGATACCCTGCAAACCATCGGCAACTTGTTGCAACGCTACGGGCTAACCGTGCCGATCACGAGCCTTTCGGCCAAGAATGTGGCCATCGTGATGGTGACCGCCGATCTTCCCGCCTTCGTCAAGCCCGGCGCGCGGCTGGATGTGGTGGTGTCCTCGATGGGCGACGCCAAGAGCCTGCAAGGAGGCGTCTTGATCCAGACCCCGCTGCTGGGAGCCGACGGCAAAGTCTATGCCGTGGCGCAAGGCACCCTTTCCATCGGCGGCTTGTCCGCCGGCGGTGGCGGCGACGGCGGCGGCGCCTCCGTGCAGAAAAATCATCCCACCGTCGGCACCATCGTCAATGGCGCCCTGGTCGAGGTGGGCATCCCGGCCGAGATCGTGAGCGACAACCATTTGGAGTTGCTGTTGCGCAATCCGGATTTCACTTCCGCCTCGCGCATGGCCGCCGCGCTCAACGCCAAGTTCCCGGCTAGCGCGGTGGCGGTGGATTCGACCACGGTGCGCGTGGCTGTGCCGGCGGCGTGGACCGCCTCGCCGATTGATTTTATTTCGCAGGTGGAGTCGCTCGAACTCACGCCCGACGTTCCGGCGCGCGTCATCATCAATGAGCGCACCGGCACCATTGTGGCCACGGCTCGCATTCACATCTCCAATTGCGCCGTCTCGCACGGCAACGTGACTATCAGCATTGCCTCCACCCCGGAAGTTTCCCAACCCAACGCCTTGAGCCAGGGCGGGGCCACGAAGGTCACCAGCCAAACCGACGTCAAGATCAAGGAAGACAAAGGCGCGATGGTCGCGCTGCCTGAATTGCCCACGGTGGAGAAAGTGGCCGCGGCCCTCAACGCCCTGGGCGTGACGCCGCGCGACATGATGTCCATGTTCGAAGCCATGAAAGAAGCCGGCGCGTTGCAAGCCGAATTGCTCATGCGGTAATATGAATGTCCCTGCCACCCATCCCCGGATTGAAGCCTTCCAACTGCCGTTGGAATCCTTGGCCGGCAACAAAAACATCTCCGATGCCGATAAGGTGGCCGAGGTCTCGCGCCAATTTGAAGCGGTCTTGTTGCGCCAGATTTTCCAGGACATCCGCAAGCCGGTGCTGGCTCATGCCGAGGGTGATCCCACCGCCAACGGCATCTATGGCGATATGATTAACAATCAACTGGCGGACAGCATCAGCCGCTCCGGCGGTTTCGGGCTGGCCAAAAGCCTGGCCAGCCAGTTGACCCATCAAGTTTTGCCCCACGCTGCGGCGTCGGTGGAAGTGAGCCAGTCATCCGTTCAAAAGGCCCCAAGCCAAAAACAATCCCGCAAATGACTTCATGATCCAAAACATCAATCTTCTAGTGGACGCTTTGCGCGACGAATTGCAAAATTACGGCGAAATGCTTGCGTTGCTGGACCGCCAGCAGGCCTATCTCGTGGCCCGCGAGGCCTCCGAAGTGTTTCAATCCATCAGTCTGATCAAAGCGCAAGGGGCGGCCATCCAGCAGTCCCGCGCCCGCCGCGAAACAAGCCGCCGCGCGGTGGCGGTGGACTCGCACCAGACGCCGGAGACAAGCTTCGCCGTTTTGATTCCTTTGCTGCCCGACGATTACCAGCCGCTGCTGGCGGCGCTGGTGGACGAGAATAACGAGTTGCTCATGCGGGTGCGCCGCCGGGCGCGCCAGAATCATCTCATGCTGCGCCGCTCGGTGGAATTGATGCAGGAATTGCTCAACACGCTGCTGCCCTCGCGGCAAGGCACGGTTTATGACGGCACCGGCAACCTGCCGCCCCGCGCCACTTCACCCCGCCGGTTCTACGAGGCCGTCGGCTGATTGAATTTATGGTAGGACTCTTCGGATCATTGGACATGGCGGCCAACTCTCTGGCGGTGCAGCAGGAGGAAATGACGATTACCGGCCAGAACCTGGCCAACGCCAGCAATCCCGTTTACGCCGACGAACAGCTCGTCGTGTCCGAGGCCACCCCGCTGGAAACCTCCATCGGCGACGAAGGCACCGGCGTCCAAATGACCGGCATCACGGAATCGCGTGATCCCCTTTTGGACAGCCAAATCCAGGCCGAGGCCAGCACAACCGGTTCGCTTACGGCACAGCAAACCAACCTGCAAAACGCCGAGGCCTACCTGGACGAACAAATCACTTCCACCAGTTCCTCCGCCACGCCGGACAGCCCCAACGGGCTGGCGGCCGATTTGTCCAACTTGTTCAATTCGTTTCAAAGCCTCTCCACCGATCCGAGCGATCTTTCGTTGCGCCAGACCGCCGTGCAGGGCGCGCAAGAGGTGGCCGCGCAGTTCAACCAGGTTTCGGGCCAGCTTTCCACGGTGCAGGCCGATTTGAATACGTCTGTTCAGAATGACGTCACCAGCGCCAACCAGGACCTCAGCGCCATCACCACTCTGAACCAGCAAATCGTCGAAGCCCAAGCCTCCGGCGGCAGCGCCGACCAACTGGTGGATCAGCGCGAAGCCACCTTGGAGAACCTCGCCGGCCTGGCCAATTTCTCCGCCACCGCCCAGGCCAATGGCGCCGTCAATGTCAGTATCGGCGGCGTCGCGATGGTTTCCGGAGTCACCCAGGCCGACAGCCTGGAAGCCTACAACCCCGGCAACGGGCAACTGCAAGTCCAGGCGCAAAATGCCGGCACGCCCATCACCTTGACCGGCGGCAGCATCGAAGGGGAAATCACCGCGCGCGACGGCGCTTTGGCCACGCTGCAAAGCGGCCTCAACACCCTGTCTTCGCAACTCATCACGCAGGTCAATACCATTTACTCCGCCGGCTACGATCTCAACGGCAACACCGGCCAGGACCTTTTCACCGGCACGAACGCTTCCAACATCGGCGTCAACAGCAACGTGGCGAACGACCCCTCGCAATTTCAGGCGGCCGGAACAGCCGGCGCGCCTGGTGATAACAGTGTGGTCCTGGCCCTGGCCCAATTGGGAAACCAAAATGTCGCCGGCCTGAGCAATCAGACTTTCAGCGCCAGTTATGCCCAAAGCGTGTCGAACCTGGGCAATTCCATTTCCAGCGTCAACGAACAACTCACCAACAGCCAGGCCGTGGCCGAAATGCTCACCAATGATCGCGCCTCCAGCAGCGGCGTGTCCTTGGATACGGAGATGACCAACCTGCTCCAATACCAGAAGGCTTACGAGGCTTCCGCCGAAATGATTACAACGTTGAACGAAATGTTGCAAACAGCCGTATCCATGAAATCCAGCTAACTAAGAGGCAAAACTTATGCAAGTATCCACCACCTCCTTTACGGGCAACTTCCTCTACCAAATCGGCCAGTTGCAGAGCCAGCAAAGCAAGTTGCAAAACCAGGCCACCACCGGCCTCTCGGTCACGCTGCCCGAGGACAACCCCGCCGTCATGAACCAGGTCCTCAACCTCCAAAGCGAGTCCAGCGCCGACACTCAATACCAGAATAATATCACGCAAGTCCAAAACTCCGCCACTACTGTCTCGGACACCCTCAACAGCCTCCAGAGCCTGGTCGAGCAAGCCGGGGAAATCGCCACCGAAGCCACCGGCGTGACTTCTTCCAGCCAGCTTTCCTCCTATGCCACGCAAGTGGGCCAATTGATCCAGCAAGCCTTGCAATTGGGCAACACCCAGGACGCGAATGGCAATTACATCTTTGGCGGCACCGCCACCGGCGCCCCGCCTTTCTCCGCCACCACCAACTCCAGCGGCAACGTCACCGGCGTCACTTACACCGGCAACACCTCTGTGGCCAGTAGTGAAATTGCGCCGGGTCTGACCGTCACGGCTCAAATCCCCGGCGAGAACAACACCGGCTCGGGTCCCGGCGGCCTCTTTGCCGATAGCCGGACCGGCGCCGACCTTTTCAGTCATTTGATCTCGCTGCAACAGGATTTGCAGTCGGGCAACACCAGCGCCATCTCTTCCACCGACAGTCCGAACCTGGCCAAGGACGAAGACAACGTGGTCACGCAGATCAGCGGCAACGCCGTGTTGCAATCCACGCTGCAAACTGCCAGCACCGTCGCCCAACAACAAGTGACCAACGAGACTTCGCAAATGTCCGACGACACCAGCGCCAACTTGCCGACAACCTTGACGCAACTGCAGCAGACCCAGAACGCGTTCCAAGCCGCCCTGCAAAGCGGCGCGATGGTCATGCAACTGTCGCTGATGGATTTTCTAACATAATCCTCTCAAAAACCCGCTTGCATTGCGGCCAAGCCCTTTTATGTTCGCCCTATGTCTGAACTTTCGACATCTTCGACGGCTCACGGCCTTGCTCCATCGCTCGAGGCGGCGGATAAGTTTGTGCATCGTCATATCGGCCCCAGTGCCGGTGAGACGGCGCAAATGCTCCATGAGCTGGGCTTCGCCAGCCTTGACGGCTTGATGGACGCGGTCCTGCCGGCGGGCATCCGCCTGCCCAAGCCGCTCCAACTCCCGGCCGGCTTGGGAGAATATGACGCGCTCAACGCCTTGCGCGCCATCGCGCGGAAAAACCAGGTCTTTCGCTCGTTCATCGGCATGGGCTATTCCGATTGCATCACCCCGCCGGTCATTCAGCGCAATCTTTTGGAGAATCCGGGCTGGTACACGCAATACACCCCCTATCAGGCGGAAATTTCCCAGGGACGCCTGGAGGCACTGCTCAATTTCCAAACCATGACCAGCGAGTTGACCGGCCTGCCCATCGCCAATGCTTCCTTGCTCGACGAGGCCACCGCCGCCGCCGAAGCGATGCATCTGTGCGCCAATGTCCGGCCGGAGCGGCGCGTCTTTTTTGTCTCGCATACCTGCCATCCACAGACCATCGAAGTCGTGCAAACCCGCGCGCGGCCCCTGGGGATCGAAGTGATCGTGGGCGATCATCTCACCTTCCCGTGCGACGAAACGGTTTTCGGCGCGCTGGTGCAGTATCCGGCCACCGACGGCGCGATCTTCGATTACGAAGGTTTCGCCCAAAAAGTCCACGCGGCGGGCGCGCTGCTGGTGGTGGCGGCCGATTTGCTGGCGCTGACGCTGTTGCGGCCGCCGGGAGAATTTGGCGCGGACGTGGCGGTGGGGAGCGCGCAACGATTTGGCGTGCCGCTGGGTTACGGCGGGCCGCACGCCGCGTTTTTCACCACGACCGAAGCCTGCAGACGGCTCATTCCGGGCCGGCTGGTCGGCGTGTCCAGGGATTCCGCCGGCCACCCCGCTTTGCGCCTGGCTTTGCAGACGCGCGAACAACACATCCGCCGCGAGAAGGCCACCAGCAATATCTGCACGGCGCAGGCGTTGCTGGCAAACATCGCCTCCATGTACGCCGTCTATCACGGCCCCGGCGGCTTGAAAAGAATCGCGCGCCGCGTGCGGTTGTTGACAGCGGCCCTGGCGGAAGGACTCAAACAACTGGGCTTCGCCACGGCGCAAACCACCCCCGCCCCGTTTTTCGACACGTTGAAGATTCATGCCGGCGCCAAACGGGCGGAAATCCTCCAGGCGGCGGAAAGCCGGCGCATGAATTTCCGGCCGTTCGACGCGGAGACCATCGGCATTTCCCTGGACGAAACCACGGGGGAGAAAGATGTGCTTGACATCCTGGCGGTTTTCAACGGCGGGAAAGCGCCGGAGCTTTCGCCCTCCGCGCTGGCGGCGAAAGCCGGGGCGGAGTATCCGGCGCCGCTGGCGCGGACCAGCCCTTTCCTGAAGCACGCCGTCTTCAACACGCATCATTCGGAGACGGAAATGCTCCGCTACGTGCGGCGGCTGGAAAGCCGGGATTTGTCGTTGACAACATCCATGATCCCGCTCGGCTCCTGCACCATGAAGCTCAACGGAACGGCCGAGATGCTGCCCCTTTCCTGGCCGGAATTCGCCCGCCTCCATCCCTTCGCGCCGCTGGCGCAGACCCGCGGATACCAGGCCATTTTCCGGCAATTGGAGGATTGGCTGGCGGAAATCACCGGCCTGGCCGCCTGTTCCCTGCAACCCAACGCCGGCGCGCAAGGCGAATACGCCGGCCTGCTGGTCATTCAAAAATATCACGAAACGCGCGGGCAGCCGCGCCGCCGCGTCTGCCTGATCCCTTCTTCCGCCCACGGGACTAACCCCGCCAGCGCGGCCATGGCCGGATTGGAGATCGTGCCGGTGACGTGCGATGCCGGCGGAAATATAGATTTGACAGATTTGCGCGCCAAGGCCGCCGCGCACCGGGACGACCTGGCCGCGCTCATGGTCACTTATCCCTCGACGCACGGCGTTTTCGAGGAGGGCATCCGCGAGTTATGCCAGATCGTCCACGACCACGGCGGGCAGGTCTATATGGACGGCGCGAACATGAACGCGCAAGTCGGCTTGTGCAGTCCCGGCGGCATCGGGGCCGATGTCTGCCACATCAATTTGCACAAGACCTTTTGCATTCCGCACGGCGGGGGCGGTCCCGGCATGGGGCCGATTTGCGTGGCGGAGCACTTGACGGAATTTTTGCCCGGCCATCCGGTGGTCAATCTTGGCGGGGAAAATCCCATTGGCGCCGTGGCCGCCGCGCCGTGGGGCAGCGCGAGCATCCTGGTCATCTCGTGGATGTACATCGCGCTGATGGGCGGGGCCGGATTGACGGAGGCCACGCGCATGGCCATTCTCAACGCCAATTACATCGCGCGCCGGCTGGACCCGTATTTTCCCTTGCTCTACAAGGGCCGGAGCGGCTTCGTCGCGCACGAGTGCATTGCCGATGTGCGTCAATTCAAAAGCGTGACCGTCGAGGACGTGGCCAAGCGGCTGATGGATTACGGTTTTCACGCCCCTACCATCTCCTTTCCCGTGCCCGGCACGATGATGATCGAGCCGACGGAAAGCGAATCGAAGGAGGAACTGGACCGATTTTGCGAGGCGCTCATCGCCATCCACGGTGAGATACAGGAAATCGAATCCGGCCAAGTGGACCGGCAAAACAATCTGCTCAAGAACGCGCCTCACACCGCGTCGTCGGTGGTCAAGGAACCGTGGGACCGCCCCTATTCGCGCGAGCGCGCCGCCTTCCCCGCTCCCTGGACGCGCGAGCACAAATATTGGCCCGCCGCGGGGCGCATTGATAATGTGTGGGGTGATCGGAATTTGGTTTGCACTTGCGGCTGACCGTTTCTGGACCTGACCATGATCGTTATGGAACACGAGGGATTCGTGCCGTGTGCGCGATTTAGAGCTTATCCGTAAATAGACGTTTAAGGAAACAATCCATGAATTCTCTATAAGCGACCTTTCGCTTGTGATTGGGGAGCGCGACCGTCTCGGTCGCCGCAGTCGGCGTCCCGCCGACTGCTTTCCGAGGGGAATGCTTTCGGCCGGAGGCCGAAAGCGGCGGGCGAGACGCCCGCGCTCCCCAAAAAATCACACCATCCCTCGAGTGTCGTGGCCGGCGCCTTCGCCGGCCACATCTTTGAATCTTCTACATTACCTATAGAATTTGGGGATGCCATCGGCGAGGGCGCGTGTGCTCCCCGATCTGAAGCCGTCCGTTCGCTTCGCGAGGATTAGGGTTGACGCCGTTGCCTGTCTTGGGCAAAAGCTCCATCTCAAAACCCGATGATAACTGGATTCGTTAAATTACTTTTGCTGGCCGGGCTTGGCGCCTCCGTGTTGATTTGTCCCGCTCAGTCCCAACCTCTTCCCGGAAGCATGCCGCTGGAGATGAAAGGCGACATCGCTTCGAACCTCGTGGCGGGCGCCGACCGGTTCCTGCTCCGCAAACTCGATGAATCGGCGTCGGGACGCGCGCAGTTTTGGCGCCGCGATTTTTCCTCGGCGCAGGCCTACGATCAGTCCCTCTCCACCAACCGCCAGCGACTGGCGCACATCCTGGGAGTGCGCGATCAGCGGGCAGGCCGCGTGGAAATGGAGTTGATCGCCACGACCACACAACGGGGTCCGGTGGCCCGGGGACAAGGCTATGAGGTCTTTGCCGTGCGCTGGCCCGCCTTCGGCGACGTTTATGGCGAGGGATTGCTGCTTTCGCCGATGGGCCGCGCGCCGGTCGCAAACATCGTCGCCATCCCCGACGCCGACCAGACGCCCGAGCAGCTTGCCGGAATGGCAGACGGCGTTGCGCCAGAAAGCCAATTCGCCCGGCGTCTGGCCGAGAGCGGGTGCCTTGTAGTGGTTCCGGCATTGATCAGCCGCCGCATGGACCATGAGCCGTCGCTTACCGATCGCGAATTCATCTATCGCCCGGCCTACGAACTGGGCCGGCATGTCATTGGCTACGAAATTCAAAAAGTGCTCGCAGCGGTTGATTGGATGGCGGCTCAAGGTTCGAACTCCGTTGCAAAAATCGGAGTGATCGGATGGGGCGAGGGCGGTTTGCTGGCGTTTTACGCAGCCGCGCTGGACAGCCGGATAAGCTCGGCCTGCGTGAGCGGTTATTTTGACGACCGAAGCAAAGTGTGGACACAACCGGTGGATCGCAACGTCTTTGGCCTGCTGGAGCAATTTGGGGACGCGGAGGTAGCGGCCATGATTGCCCCCCGCAGCTTGATCGTCGAAGCCGCCCGCGGTCCCGAAGTGACGCTCTCGGCCAAGCATGGCGCGCCAGGAAAACTGGTGACGCCAAGGTTGGAAGATGTGCGCTCGGAATTTGAGCGAGCCCGCGCGCTGGAAGAAGGACTTAGTCCGAAGCCGCATTTAGAGATGATCGTCAGCGACGACGGAACCGGGCAGTTTGGAAGTGAAGGCGCATTGAATGCGTTTTTAGCAGCGCTGGCGGGCGACGGCCATTTGGCGCCGCAAGGCCCGCCGCCTGAAAAACTGGAACCTGTTATTGACACTGCGGCTCGCGAAGCCCGGCAGTTGCACGAACTGGACCGCCACAGCCAGTGGCTCCTGACCGAGAGCCAATACACCCGACAGAAATTCATGGACAAACTCGACACATCGTCACCGCAGAAATTCCAGCAGAGCGCCGATGGCTATCGCGATTTCTTCTACCGACAGGTGATTGGGCGTTTCGATGATCCCCTGCTGCCGCCCAATCCCCGTTCGCGCAAGACTTACGATCAGCCTAAATGGACCGGCTATGAAGTCGTGCTCGATGTCTTCCCAGACCTGATCGCTTACGGAATTCTTTTAGTGCCGAAGGACCTCAAGCCCGGTGAGCGGCGGCCCGTGGTGGTTTGCCAGCACGGTCTGGAGGGGCGCGCGCAGGACACGGTGACGGGCGACAGCCAGTATTATCACAACTTCGCGGCCAAATTGTGCGAGCGCGGCTTCGTCACTTTCGCGCCGCAAAATCTCTATCTCTTCGGAGACCGCTTCCGCACGTTGCAACGCAAGGCCAATCCGCTGGGCAAAACTTTGTACTCGCTGATGGTGCCCCAGCATCAGCGGATCACCGACTGGCTCAAAACCCTGTCGTTCGTTGACCCGGCGCGGATTGCCTTCTACGGGCTGAGTTACGGAGGCAAGATCGCGATGCGCGTGCCGCCGCTGGTGACAAACTATTGCCTGTCCATCTGCTCGGCAGATTTCAACGAGTGGGTCTGGAAGAACGCGTCCACCCGCAGCCCTTACAGTTATGTGTGGGGCGGTGAATACGAAATTTTCGAGTTCGACCTCGGCAGCACTTTTAACTACGCCGAGATGGCCGCATTGATCGCCCCGCGGCCGTTCATGGTGGAACGGGGACACTTCGACGGCGTGGCGCCGGATGAAACGGTGGCCTACGAATTCGCCAAAGTCCGCAACCTTTATGAGGCGCGCCTTGGGCTGCGCGACAAATGCGTGATGGAATGGTTCACCGGCCCGCATACCATCCATGGCCAGGGAACCTTCGACTTTCTGCACCGGAATTTGAACTGGCCGGCGCCGCAGTGAAATGCTACTTCCGCGTTTCAGCAATCGCGATATGCAAAACTCGCACAAAGCCTTCTATTGCTTGCCTACTGTCGCAAATACCAACTTCCGAGGACTGACCCTTTGGCCCTAACGGCGCGGATTGCTTTCTACGGGCTGAGTTACGGAGGCAAGACCGCGATGCGCGTGCCGCCGCTGGTGACGAACTATTGCCTGTCCATCTGCTCGGCTGATTTCAACGAGTGGGTCTGGAAGAACGCGTCCACCCGCAGTCCTTACAGTTATGTCTGGGGCAGTGAATACGAAATTTTCGAGTTCGACCTCGGCAGCACTTTCAATTACGCCGAGATGGCCGCGTTGATCGCCCCGCGGCCGTTCATGGTGGAACGGGGACACTTCGACGGCGTGGCGCCAGACGAAACGGTAGCCTACGAATTCGCCAAAGTCCGCAACCTCTATGAGGCGCGTTTAGGGCTTCGCGACAAATGCGTGATCGAATGGTTCACCGGCCCGCACACGATCCATGGCCAGGGAACCTTTGACTTTCTAGCACGGAATTTGAATTGGCCCGCGCCGCACTGAAGGGCTACTCTCGCTTTTCAGCAATCCCGATAAGAAAGGCTCACCCAAAGTCTTCTATTGCTTGCCTACTGTCGCAAATACCAATTTCCTAGGACTGACCCCTCGGCCTTTCATGGTAATCCAAGCGACTGGATTGGCCAAACGCTCTTCCCCAAACGCAGATGCGCACGATGGCCATTCCTTCTCCCAAGGCCGGAACGATGCAGTTGCTTTGGGGAGCGCGGTCGTCTCGACCGCCGTTTTCGGCGTCTCGCCGAAAACCCTCCCGTCCTTCGGTAACGCACCGAATGGTGTTGGCAGACTCATCGTACGACTGGCCGGCGAGACGCCGACCAGGGCGACCGGGACGGTCGCGCTCCAAGACCCATCTGAATCGTTCCGGCACGGGGGGAAGGCCAGGATGAGGGCGAGCCAATCTTCACGGAGTGCTGGAATGGCGGCAAAAGCTTGTCATTTGTGGCCTGCAGCAGTATGAAATTGAATCTGATGAATCTCCGCGAATATTCGTCCGTCAGAATTTCCCTGGCCCTGATGGCAGTCTATCTGTCATGCGCTCAGATGGCCGCCGAAGCGGCGCAGAGCGATAGCCTACCGAAAAAGCCCGCGGCAAAAGTGGAGCTGATCGAACTCACCTTGCAACGCCGCGACCCGAAAACGGGCGACATCGTTCTGACCAAAGAGGAAATTGATCCCCGCAAGGTGGGAATCGTCGTGGTGGATATGTGGAATTTTCACTGGTGCAAAACCTCGGCCGCGCGGGTGACGGCGCTGGTGCCGCGCATGAGCCACGCGTTGGAGGCGGCGCACAGCATGGGAATGACCATTTTTTGGTGTCCCTCGGATGTGGCCGATAACTATGCCGGGACCATCCAATATCAAGCCGCCGTGTCGGCGCCCCGCCATACGCCGCCGCCCATGAAGGATTTGGTCTGCCCGCCCGCGCCGGATGGCGGAGGCTGCACGTGCGGAGGAGAACGCTGCCTCGGCAATTACGGTTGGGATGCGATGAACCCCGATCTGCACATGCACGAAGATGATTTCATGCCCAATGACGTGGAAACTCTTTACTCGCTGTGCGTGGAACACGGCATTACCTATCTGATTTATTTTGGGGTTCATACCCAGATTTGCCTCTTGGGCAAATCCATTGGCTTGAAAAATATGACGCAGCTTGGTTTCCATTGCATTTTGGCGCGTGATTTGACCGATGCGCACGGCCTCTACGATCCGGAAAAAGGCATCACCCCCGATCAGTTCACTTCCAACGTGGTGGCGCATTTTGAAAAGTATCTCGCGCCCACGATCAACATGGTGGACGAGTTGAAAAAGCTTGGCCAATGGGATGCCGCGCTGGTGGTTGATCCGGTCCGAGTCACTCCTTGGGGAACGCCGGAGCGGCCGCATCTTTTTGAAAAACCAATCACGATAACCCTGACGACGCCCTTGGAACCGCGCGCGGAGATTTTTTATACGCTTGATGGTTCGGAGCCGACCCGCGCTTCGTTGCGTTACACCGCTCCGTTTGAGGCCCGTGATACAACCCGGCTGCGGACTGTTGCTTATGAACAGGGACGAAAAGTTTGCCTGCCCTCAGAAGCGTTTTTTGCGCATTTGCCAGCCGCGCCGCCCAAGCCGGAAGTGTGCATTTCCGACCTGACCCCGCTGCGGGCCGTTGGGCCGGGGCACAGCCCTTCTTCCGCGGAACACCGATTCTCGCCCGGAGTGAATCCTCCCGTGAAGGACCTTTCCAATCGCAACACGCCATTGCAAGTGCGGGGGAAGATTTATGCCAAAGGCATGGGTGTCCAGGCCACCGACCTGCTGGTTTATGAACTGAAGCCGGAGTACGACCGTTTCGTTGCGCTGGCGGGCGATGACGAGCAAATCCTGTCCATCAACAACGGCTCCAATCTGGCCAGATATCCGAGCGTGATTTTCAAAATCTTTATTGACGGCAGACTCATGTCGGAAAGCCCCATGATGCGCATGTCGGAGGGGCCGTGGCGTTTTGACGTGAAGATTCCGGAACACAGCAGGCGCATCAGTCTGGTGGCGGACGACGGCGGAAACGGAAACAAAGAGGATCTGGCGGATTGGGTTGATGCCGGTTTCGTGACCCGGAAATAGACAGGAAGGCCGAAGGGTCCTCGGAAGTTGGCATTTCCAATTACATTTGAAACGCTCGACCTCACCCCGGCCCTCTCCTCCAGGAGAGGGAGAATCGTCCGCCGCATTCTTTGTAATTCGCAAGACTGCGTTTGCCAGAGGCTCATCCGTAAAACCAGAAAGCCGCGCTGGCCATTCCTTCTCCCAGGGGGAGAAGGCCAGGATGAGGGCGATCCAAAAAAACTGACTTTCCCAGTTTGCTTCCATTCGCTAAATTCCCGTCATGGCCGACATTGAACGCGCCCGCCAGCTTCGCAAGCAAGAGACATGGGCGGAGAGACTCGTCTGGCGCTGGCTGCGGGACCGCCGCTTCAATGGCTACAAATTCCGCCGTCAACATCCCGCAGGCGCTTACTATCTGGATTTCTTTTGCGAGGAGGCGAGGCTGAACATTGAACTGGACGGCCGCCAGCACGGTTTCCTTGATGGCCAACATCATGATGCCGTGCGCGAGGAGTTCTTGAAATCACGCGGCATCAAAACACTGCGCTTCTGGAATTCCCATCTGCGCCGCAACGCCCAAAGCATCCGTGACACGATTTTCAACGAATTGCAGGCGCGCGCGCCACATCCAATGCCGGACTACTGCCGTCCAGTGAATTCCACGACTGAAACGAAAGTGCTTTAAGAGGCTCGACCTCACCCCGGCCTCTCTTCCAGGAGAGGGTGAATCGTTCGCCACATTCTTTGCAAATCGCGCGATTGCGTTTGCCCGACGATCATCCGCAAAACCAGAAAGCTGCGCTGGCTATTCCTTCTCCCAGGGGGAGCAGGCTAGGATGAGGGCGAGCCAGCCACTCCTGAAGCGCAGAGTCGGCGGCGAACCGCCCGGCTGAAAATGCTCTAATATCGCGCCGCTGGCGCCGGCAAGGATCGTCTGATTTCGGACAACCGGTAGCCGAACCCCGGCCCGCCAACGCTGGACAAATCCACCTGCCCGTTGCGGCGCTGGTAAATTCCAGGGTGGACTTTCGCCTCGGGTCTTGAAGCCTCGGGATAAAATTGCATGCAGTTGGTTTCAACTCCCATCAACGTATCCAGATGAGCTGCCAGCAAAAGGTGAGGGATTTGGGCCAGCATCGGGTTGGTCAGGTCCTGCACCATGAGTGAAAGGCCATGTGCCTTTCCCCAACAGGCGCTCAGCAGCGCGCCCGTCAGTGTCTTGCAGGTCTTCAACGCCACGCCCGTCCACCCCAGTTCGCGGCCCAAGCGCACGCATTGCCAGTTATGCGCGCTTTCGTCCAGGAACAGTTTCTTCCGGGCGGAAAGGCCATGCACATCAATGCGGTGGTTCTCCAAATCGTAAGGAAAGGGCTGTTCCACATAAAGAACTTGCCGGTAAATATGCGGATGTTCCCGTTGGAGGCGATCCAGAATGTCAACGACGTATTCCGGCGCTTGGACGGTGCAATTGAAATCGGCGCTAAACCACTCCACGCCGTGGATCAGGCCAATCTGTCCCAACTTCAACAATCGCTCATAATCCCAAGTCGAGTCTGTGCCCCTCAACTTGACCTTCAAACATTTCAACCCATCTGTTTGTATCCAGTCCTTGAGCAACAGCGGATAACCGTCGTCAGGGCTTGGGCTTGTCAACTCGGAGGGTTCCAGCGGATCAAGCCCCCCCACGAGATGCCAGGCCGTCAGGCGGTCGCGGCGTTGCGGCAGCAAGTAGTCCTGGGGATACTTGCCGGCAAAGGAGACATCCGGGCTGTCCGGCGTGAGATAGCTGGCAAGATCACGGCTCATGAATTGGGCGTTGAAAGTCTCGAACACCGGACATCGGTGGATCTGTCCGTACGCATCCTGCAAAGCCAAATCGAAGGCGGAAAAGCAGACCAACGCCGCCAGCCAGGGCATAGGTTCTCTGCCGGACCGCTCTTGATTCAGATGGCGCAACGAAGAAGGCAGGACTTGTTCCTGAAACAAATGGCTGATTTCGAAGGGATGGCCTGCAACATCGAATTGGGTGAAATCCTCGCCGACGAGCCGGCAGAATTCTTTCAAAGTTTGGCCGCGCTCATCGTGAGGGAGTTGGCTGGGCCAGACCCACTGCACGCTTAGAGGAGTCTCGCCCCAACCTTCGGCCGTCCGCCCCGGTTGCGCCTCAACCCATACCCTGACGCGCGCGCACGTGACTTCCGTCAGCGTTTCCGAACCAAATTTCAGCGGCACGCGGGTTTTGATCGGCAGAAAATACAGATCGCTCCCGATGACTCGAATATCCGTGGGTTTGGAATTCATTCCTGGAGTGAGTTGTGTCAAGCTGGCAGCGGTTTGCCTTTGGTTTCCGGCGCGAGCCAAATCAGGGCCATGCCCAGCAAATAGACGAGCGTAATGATGGCGCCAGCCCTGGCATAACTGCCGTTGAAATAACCGACCAACTGCCCCTGGGTCAACGCGCCCACGGCGGCGAAGATGCGGCCGGAATTGTAACACAGCCCTTGGCCCGTGGCCCGGACGCGGGTGGGAAACAATTCGGGGAAATAGAGCGGAAACCAGCCATAGAAGGAAGCCGTGGCCGCGCCCACCAGGAATGTCATCGCCAAAAAAATTCCGGCGAATTCATGCACGAACCGAAACAGCGCCGCGCAAGCAATAAAAGAAAAAAGGCAGAGCAAGAAATACGCGGGACGGCGGCCCAATCGCGCTCCGATCAAAGGAGCGAACCATGCGCCCACAATGGCTCCCAGCGCCGAGAGCATTTGGGTATTGGCTTTGGCGGAAGGGTTGGTTTTGCCAGCCAATTGATCCGCCCAAGCCGGCAACCACTGCACCGACCCCCAGGTCCCGATCAAGGCGACGGAAGCAAACACCATGGCGAGCAAAGTGGTTTTCCGAAGGCCCCCGGAAAAGACTTCCCGCACCGGATTGGTCCCTTCGATTCGGGCAGCAGCCAGCCAGCGAGCTGATTCGGGCACTGCGAACATGATGAAAAACACCAGCAACGCGGGCAGCGCCCCAACCAGCATAATCCATCGCCAGGATTCACTGGTGACGGCGTGCAAACGGGCCGTGACTCCCACCAGCAGAAAGCCCACGTTGCCCGCGATTCCCATGAGTCCCGCCAGCCAGGGCCGCCATTTTTCCGGCCAGCACTCCATGACCAACGCCACCCCCAACGCCCATTGCCCGCCCATGCCGAGGGCGGAGGCAAATCTGACCACGGCAAGCTGGGACGGAGTCTGCACAAAATACCCCAAGCCGGTGAGCAAGGAGTAAGTTAAGATGCTCAACGACATGGCGCGAATGCGTCCGATCCGGTCGCCCAGCCAGCCGAAGATCAATCCGCCCAGCGCCGCGCCGACCAGAAAACAGGCGGTCACACAACCCATCCACTTGCCGATGACGCTGTCGCTTCCACCGGCAGCGACAAGAATACTTTGCAACGCCGGACGCGCGATGAGCGGGAACAAACCCTGCTCATATCCGTCGAACAACCATCCTAGAAATGCGGCCAGCAATACCATCCACTGCGCCCGGGAAAGCGGCGCGCTCACAACGGGTCGAAGGTCGGTTAGCTCGCTTTGCATGTTACCAATGGCAACGGTTGCCGCTCAGGTGGCCTCGCGGCCGTATTTCTGAGCCGTCCATTTTACTTGGCGGAGGCGCTTAATCGCGTTGGAGATGACCCCACCAGTGGCTGGCTGCTGCGCAAATAAGCGAACAGATCCCGCACCTTTTGATCGTCGAGCGAATCGAGCAGTCCTTGGGGCATCAACGACACTCCGGTGGATTTCATTTCTGCGATCTGACTCTGCGGCAACACCTGGTTCGCGCCATCGAGGCCGCGCAACACCACCACTTGATTGTCCTTGTCCGCGAGAAAGCCGGAAAGAGTGCGGCCATCTTTCGTAGTGACAATATAATTCTCGTAACCCTCGCGAATCTCCGCGCTCGGATTGACGATGTTGAGCAGCATCGTATCCAAATCGTCGCGCTTGTAAGAGCTTAGGTCTGGACCAATCTGGCCGCCCTGGCCGAATAGTTTGTGACATACAGCACATCTCGCGCTAAACAACGTGTGCCCTTCGTAAGGATCACCTAAACCACTGCGGATTGCCGCAGCATAGTGTTGGATTTGTTTCTGCATTTCCGCGGTTGTAGCCACCCTTTCCCCGCCCCAATGTCTGCTCACCAACTCCACGATCGCCTTTTCGCGATAGGTCTTGATTTTACGCAGGACGTCCTGGGGAATCGAACTCTTGCCGACTTTGCCCACATCCACGGCTTCAAGCAATGCTTCAGCCCAGGCCGGCCGGCTGGAAAGCAATTCGAGGGCTGCCAGACGGGTCTCGTCGTCCAGATTATTAAGGCGGCCGATGACTTCTTTTGCAACGGCCGGATCGTCGAACTGTTGCAGCGCTGTCAGCACCGCTTTGTGCAGCGCCGCTTCTCTGGGATCAGCAATCAGGTTCAGCAGGATCGGCAGAATTTTGGGCTGTTTTGTTTCGCCAAGGATTTCGATGTATTCGCGCCGCTTTTCCGCGTCAACCGCAGGATCGGCAATTTCCCGGATCGCCTGATCCACGGCCTCGGCATCGCCGCGGCGCAAACCCAATACCACCGATTTCGCGCCGGTCTTGGCCATGGCCTCGAGCAGTTCATCCGGCAGCACGGCCAGGGAACGTCCTTGGAATGCCTCTTCAAAACCTGCCATCAAGCTGGCGGTCTGTTCCGGACCTGGGGAAAGCCGCAGTAGTTCCGCGCAAGTCAGCAGATCCTGGCGGGTGCCCGCCATCGCGTAACGCCGCATGATGCGCTCCAAAATATGCGCTTGCACCAGCGGCAGCCGCCAGAGCGCCGAGTCGCCAAAAAACTCGATCACGGCGTTGCGGTCCTGCTCGCATTTTGATTCGATCGCCCACCACAGCAGAAGCGGGATGCGTTTATCGGCCAAGTCCTCGTCGCGGCCTAGAAGTTTCTTCACCATCGGCAATGCGTCCGCGACGGGCAGGCGTTTTGCGCTGCAAGCGAGTTGGGCGCGCACTTCAACGTTGGCCTCTCCAGCCGCCAACTCGACCAGCTTTTGCGCGACGGAGGCGGAAACTTCTCGCGCGTCGCCGAGCAGGCGCACGGTCCAGAGGCGGACGAAAGGATCGGAGTGATTCATGGTTTTGATGGCTGTTTCATCGTCAAAACCGCCGCTCAAATTCAGCGCCCAAAGCGACTCCAGCGCAAGCTGTCCCGTATTTTCTTCCACGAGCTTTCTCAGCCTTGGAACCACGGATTGATCCTTGCGATCGCCAATGAGCCGGAGGGCTTCCTGACGGAACCACTTGTTCGTGTGGCCGAGCAGATCCACCAGTTCTTCGCTGGAAAGTCTGGCCAAGTCAAAGGGTTTGATCGGTTTCGCGCCCTTGGCTTTGAGCCGATAGATGCGCCCGTTGCTTTTGTCAATTTGTCCCTCATGGTTGCGATAGTGGTTCACCTGGGCGTCGTACCAATCCGCGATATAAATGGCTCCATCCGGACCGACTTTGATGTCCACCGGCCGAAACCATTGGTCGCTGGTGGTTACCGGATAGCCCAAGTCGAAGGTTTTGAAAGTGGAACCATCAGGCTCAATGTCACTCTCGACTACGCGGCCCTGAAGCGGTTCGATCCCGAACAGCTTTCCACGGTATTGATCCGGCAGCGCTCCACCGTCATAGATGATGAAATTATGCGTGAACCGCTCCACCGGCGGGTGCGCCATCGGCGGGAAGTAGCCGAAGGCGTAGGGATTGGAAAGCGGTCCGTGCTTTTCGAAACCTTTCTGCAAATACGCGCCCTGCATATAGTGGAACCCGCGGGTGTTGCCGCCGTTGTGGCCGGAAAAAATCCGGCCTTGTGCATCAATCTCGCAACCGAACGCATTGCCGCCGCCTTCCGCGAAAACTTCAAAGCGTTTTGTTTCCGGGTGATAGCGCCAGATTTGCTGGCCCATCGTGTTCGCGATTGGCTCGTGGTCGAGGCCGGGGCGAATCACACTGGCCGTGACCGTGCTGCCCTGGCAGCCATACAACCAGCCGTCCGGTCCCCAGCGCAAACTATTCACCACCGAGTGCGTGTCTTCCAAACCAAAACCGGACAGCATCACTTGCGGATCACCGTCGGGGATGTCGTCATTGTTCTTGTCAGGGTAAAAAAGAAGGTAGGGCGGATTCAATACCCAGACGCCGCCCCGCCCTTTTGTCACCGCAGTGACGATATTCAATCCTTCGGCGAAAACCTTATGCCGGTCGAACACGCCATCGCCATGCGTATCCTCATAGATGGAGATTTTGTCCGCGCCCACGAATTGATGAGGCGGCGGCGGAGGGACCTTGTCATAGACGGCGCGCCACACGCTGTCGTGACTAAGCATCTTGAGGCCGGCGGGGTTGGGATACTGGAGATACTCCACCACCCAAAGCCGGCCGCGCTCGTCGAAATTCATAAAGACCGGCTGACGCACCTCCGGCTCCGCCAGCACTTGATCAATCTCCAGATCGTCGGCGACCTTGAAAGCAGCCAGTGACGCCACCGGAGTCAGGGCATGGTCCTGAATTTTCTGGGCGCCAGTTCCAGCATCGGCTTGCGGCTTGACCAACGGTTGGGCCGGTTGAGCCGTTAAACTACTGCCCGGTCGCGGCGCCAACACTGGTGGTATCGGCCGGTTCAACGCCCACAAAATGCCGTTTAATAAAAGTTCGCGGAAGAATGGCTGCTTGAAATTATCCGGAGTTCCCAGCGACGTGTAAAAAACGCGGCGGTTGTGGGCCGTGTTGATCCAGGCGACCGGCTCGACCTCGGAGCCGCTTGCCAGGCGGCCGGTCATCAATGGCGTTACGGTTGGGGCGGGATTGCGGTTCTTGTAAAGAGAGCCTTGGACCTCGAATTCGTTGGCAGGCAGGCCGGTGAGAATCGGGTCAGCGCCTGTTAAAACCCGAACCAAAGTGGGGGCGGCGTTTGGCGCGCTGTTGCCGTAATGATTTTGATAATTGCAGCCCAGAATCTCGACATCAAAGCTGGGCCAGCTTTCGTGCTGCGCATCCACCGGGTCGGCGGCAAAAGCGTGGCAGGCGGTCCGGATGCCGATCAGTGGTTTGCCGGCATTCAAGTGGGCGCGAATGAGCGCCATCATTTCCTTTGGCGGAGTCCGCCGGCGCACGCTTAAGAACAGCAGATCGGCATCTTTGATGACATCGAAATTAGTGAAAACGTTGTCCTTTAAGCCGGTGCCGGCGGTGACAAAGGAACATTGGAACCCGCGCCATTCGAGTTCGTTTCGGGCGAATTCAGGAAGGGTTTCCCATGTATGATATTCATTCTCGCCAATCACAAAGACAATATGCGGGCGTTTGTCCGCCCGGAAGTGAAACGGCTCGCCGCCCAGAAAATCCACGCTGGTGATGGAGGGACACCAATACTTCTCGATGTGCTCAACCAGCAAATCCGTTCCGGCAAAATGGCTCACATAAGGCGCCTTGCGGGAGTTGTACATCGTGTCAATCATATCGCGCATCAAGAGGACGTTTTTGCCCTGAGCCACCATCTGGCGGATGGCAAAAGGGCGCCCGAGCACGCACATATTGCCATGCACTCCCATGACAATGACGTTTTCAATGCCGCGCTGTTGCATCAAGTAATAGGCTTCGGCCGAGTCGGTGATGGCGTCCCCGTCCTGGATTTGCAGGGTGTCAATCTCATGTGTCCACGGACCTCCCTGTTTGCATTGGGGCACGTCGTCGCAACCGCCATCGGAGTCGTCAATGGGCAGTTGGCCCTCGCGCTGGCTGTCCAGTCCGACCCAGCCTTGCAAGGGAACAGGGGATGTCACTTTTGGCGCGGCCTGGGCCATTTTGCGCTGGGGAGTGTTCTCGTAATACTTCATCGTATCGCTTGGACAGTGAATAATGAAGACCCCACGGCGACGCGCGGCCTGGATGACCTCGTTCATCCGCGGCGCCATCTCCGCGACCCGCGCCGTGGCTCCCTGGCACCAGTGCTGGTTCCACATGTCGCAAATGACGATCGCCGTTTTCCGGGGCTCCCATTGGACGGTCGTTTCGGTGGGTCGCCATTCGCCGCTCCCTTTGGCGGTTTCGTGGCGTGAACGCGTATGGAGTGTCAATAGTTCAGAATGGGCCGGAACAGAGGTCACGCCCACCATCACCGAGCAAATCAAACAGAGCCAGTTGGCCGGCTTCGATGTGGTTCGTTTAATATTCATAATTTTCGCAAGAATAGCGAGCCGGCCGCCAAAGCCATGGCAAATCAACGGCTTGAATTGGTGGGCCCGCTCGGATTTGAACCGAGGACCAAGCGATTATGAGTCGCCTGCTCTAACCCCTGAGCTACGGGCCCAAGTAATTTACAATAAACAACTTACATTAAAGCAATAAAGTCAAAACCGACAATCTGATACTGCCATGTGGTGCTGTCGGAATGAAAGAGAATTCCGAGTCATCACAATGGGCAAACAGCCCGGTTGGTTCCAGAGTTCGCGCAATTCTTCTTTCAGGTACCAGCCCGGTAACAGCGGTTCATTTTGAAGGGCGAAAGCGGCCCCTGCAAGAATTGCCCGAAACAAAATGGCTTGGACGGGTTTATTAAATGTATATGGAAATGAACGCCACACACAGGGCAGAGCAGCAAATGAACACGACTATATTGAATTATCCGGGTTTTCAGATTTTGCCACAGGGAGTTAAGCAGATGCTCTTGGTTTCCGAGGCACACTTTTCCGGTCAACCTGTGTCTCGTCATCAGGGGCAAAAAGCCGCGGCTCAAAAAATGAGGTCCAACCAAATGAAAGCCCATCCCAGGCAGAGGCCATTGACATTCGGTGATTTCGTGGCGGGTGTTTACCGCACGTGGGGCCAACGCAGGGCCAAAGGAATTATTGAGCTCGCCATCAAAGCGCATTTGATCGAGTTTCGCGGCGCTGAACGGTTTGTGATTTCTTGAAGGCTTCAACCGGCGGGGGGGAGCGATAAGCTGGTCGTGCTCATCGGGCGGCGAATAGTTTTCGTGATGGCGGTGACGACAGTGCATCTCAAAGCGGCTGGTTGATTCGACTCCGGCTGGCTCCAAAGCGAGAATTTGGGCTTTTACTTGCCGGCCCATTTTGCCACCTTGAGTTCATCAAGGTCAGTTTGAGAGAGGACATTATGAGAAACAATTAGAATGTGAAAACAAACTTCGTCAAAATCAATTGGGCATCCAATCTGGCGCTTGGCGCGTTGCTCTTTCTGGGCCTTCAACCCGCCACCGCCGCTGATAAACTCAAGGCCCTGATCGTTGATGGCCAGAATAATCACAACTGGCGGGCCACGACGCCCATTCTCCAAGCCGCTCTCGAAAGCTCCGGACGGTTCACCGTGGACGTCGCCACCAGCCCGTTGCCAAACCAAAGCATGGAGGATTTCAAGCCAGACTTCTCCAAATACAGCGTCATAGTCCTCAACTACAACGGCGACGATTGGTCTGCTGCGACCAAGACCGCGTTCGAAGGTTACGTCAAGAATGGCGGTGGCGTCGTCAGTGTTCACGCGGCGGATAACTCCTTCCCGCGTTGGGTGGAATTTAACAAAATGATAGGCGTCGGGGGCTGGGGCGACCGCAACCAGGATTCCGGCCCGATGATTCGCTGGCGCGACGGCAAACAGGTTTTGGAGGCCGGGGATCCCGGCAGCAGGGGAACGCACGGCCAATACTTTTCGTGGGATGTTGAGGTTCGCAATTTCGAACATCCCATCACCAAGGGCCTGCCGCCGAAGTGGCTGCATACCCGCGATGAACTTTACGCCAAGCTGGCCGGTCCTGCTGAGAACGTCACCGTCCTTGCCACCGCAAAGTCGGACACCACCCACCAGGACGAGCCTATTCTGATGACCATCAGCTATGGCAAGGGCCGCGTGTTCCACACCACGATGGGGCATAACGAGGAGTCCATGAAAGACGTAGGCTTCATGACCACGCTCAACCGCGGCGCCGAGTGGGCGGCCACAGGGCGGGTGACTATCCCGGTTCCCACCGACTTTCCGGCAGAGGACAAAGTCAGTGTTTGGACTCCGCCAGCAAGGTAGCCTCGCGCTTTCCTCTTAAGGCGTCACGGCCGCACAGAATCGAATAGGAAGGCAATACGAGACCGCCCTTATGGTGCAACCAAGGTTACGCGGTAGTAGCGTCCGTTGGCGCCTGGCGGACCGCCGGTAAGGGTAAAATCGTCCAAGAAAGTGTGTGTGCTCGCGATTCCCGCGGCTACGTTGGTCTCAGTCACAGTCAATGCGGACGTGAAAACAACAGGCATAATGAGGTTGTTGGCGTACTCGACCGTGTAGGTCTTTCCGCCCACGGAATTCCAGGTGATTTGCAGATAGCCCGTACCGGGTTGGAGGGTGACCGTGGTCTTGAAGGTGGAGAGAGGATCGGTTGGATCCAGGCCAAGCCAGTAGCATTGAAGATTGCTGAAGCCGTTGGCCGCAATCCCCCGGGGCAGCGCATTGGTGACGTTGCCGAAGTATCGGCTGGCCCACCAATCGGGCAGGCCGTCGCCTTCCGTGTCCTGGTTGCCGTTCCAGTAGTCAATCACAATTCCACCGGCAAGCAATTGTTGGCCGGACTGACTGAGAGCGCCCGTGGCCGGACATTGAGCCAGAACAACTGAGGCGTCCGACAGGATGGTGACGGTGACATTTCCTGTCACATTGGTGGCAACGAAAACGCCCGCGACCGCATCATACAAATGACTGGATTTGGTTCCGACGTTAATCGTCACTTGTTCCGCGTTGGAATACGGATTGTAAAGCAGTGAAGTTGGATAGCATTGCGGCGGAAACGCCTCCGTGGCCACGCAGTCAACTTGCAGGATGCCGGGCACGTCGGAGATTTGAAACAACGCCGCCATCCAGCCGCTGCCCCATGCGCCGTAAGGATTCAAGTCCAGGATGGGCGAGGCGGCGTCGCCTGTAGCGTAGGGCGTAGTAGCGCCGAGGTTTCGAACGCCCTCATAGGAGATGCTTTGGATGCCCGTTTGCTCCACCCATTCGGCACAGGACTGCATGTTCGTCGGAAGAGTGTCGGAATAGAACAGGTTGGCGTTGGCGGCGACGTGCAGCAGCCAGCGTCCCAGCAATCGCGCATATATCGGCTGGTAGCGTGCTACAGGCGCGAGTATGCCGGCGGCGGTATAAGTATCCATACTAAAGGCATAGCCTCCGGAGTCGGTAGTGCTGCCGCTTAGGCCGTAGGCAGCATAGCTGCCCCACTGGCCGGATTCACAGCCCCATCCGGGGCGCGCATCAGAACTGGCCGTGAAAAGCCAGTTTAAGTGAGTGCCTGTGGAATAGTTGCGGCCCAACTCGGCATCCATGCGCGAAGCGAGCAGCGGTCCGAAGAGTTCCAGCGTCTCGTACAGTGGATCCGCCGAGTTCGTATTTATTTGCGACATGCAAGTGTCGGCTGCGGCAAGATAAGCAGGTTCATTGAATTGAAGATAGGCCATGTATTCCAGCCATGCGATGCCCACCGCCATGTCGGGTTCAATCCAGGAACCGGTGACCGGCGCCATAGTTTGGAAATCGAAATCAGTATGGTTCCAATTGTTGCTCAAAGCCGGCACCGCCGCGCGCCAGCTATCGGCAATGGCTTGCATTTCGGCCAGATAAGCCGACCCGACATCATAGCGTGATCCGATTTGATAGAACAGAATGCTGGGGAAAATATCGTACCACGCCGATCCGCTGCCTTGCGAATTGACGTTGTTAAAAACCAGGCCGTGGCCGTTGACAATCGAATAGAAAACCTCGCATTGCTGAACGCAGTCAATGCCGTCGAACGAAGTCATGTTCAGTCCTGCGAGCGTGCCGCCGAGCGTCGCGCCCAGCACGGTCAATGCCTCACCGCTGCCAACCGGGTTTCCGACGTAGCTTGGAAGACTGAACGCAGGGCCGGAGTAGTCGGCTTCCGTGTCAGCAGTATATTGGTAAAGAAGTGGCAGGAACTGACCGTTGAGGGACGAATTGAAGACTGTTTGAATGTAATTGGTGGCGGTTTGTTTCCAATCCCGAATGACCAGCGGAGTTGGCAAGGTGGGAAAATTTTCGATGTAAGGAATGAGCGAGTTGCCATTCGTAAATACCGCCAGCGAAACGTCGTCCATCCAGGCCTGGCCCGTGACATTCAAGCCGCCGCCGGATGTGAATGAGACATCCATGGACTGAGTGTTGGTTGGGGAAGTGAATTGTTGGGTGATTTCCTGCCAAAACGCGTGCGCCCCGGCAAAGGTATAGCTCAACGATGAAATAATGCTGTCCGAAGAATCAAAAAAGTTCACTGTGACACGCATAGGCCCGATATTCGTTACTACATAGTACAGATTGTAACGGAACTGATAGGTTGTCCCGGGAGCAATGTCGAACAAGTCGGAATACCATTCGCCGTAGCCATTGGTGTTAGCGTCGTTGAGTTGCAAAGAATGCGTCGGACTGACCGATAGCGCAGTGCTCCAGAGATCAATGGCCGTATCCGAACCGCCAAGGTTCCAGAAATAAGGAACGCCGCCAGTGCCCGATTCCAAAGTTGGGTTGGGCCAAATATTTCCCGGCAACAAACCGGCAGAAACAGGCAAGGCGGCGGCGAAAATCAGCAGGCCCAAGCAAAAGCCGAAAAACGCGGGAATGCCTCGCCACAAATTCATAACAGACAAACTCGATTGGACACAGGACGATTATAATCTAAAAAATTGCCCGCCGCAACTTTCAATGCGGCGGGCAATTCTTTGATATTCTTATCTTGGCCTTGTATCGTTCGTTTAAAACGAATCAAGTTCGCGACTTCTTACTGTTCTTGAATCACATAGAAGCCGTTGCCGGAACCATGGGTGACGCTGTCTGTATAAGTGCTGGTGAATGGAGATCCGCCGGCTCCGACGATATTCGTGGCCAATGGCGTCCACGTGGAAAGATTGGTTGACAGTGTGTTGTTGAACAACACTGAATACGTCCGAGTAGGCATGCTGTTCCAAGTCAGGGTGAGGTTTCCTGGCAGGCCTGATACGGCGGTGATATTCGGCGCGCTTAACCTCACGGACAGGTCATCAATCAGGAATACGCCTGTGACGTCGGATGAGCCGCCAGAAGCGAAGTGCATTTGCAGCGTGCTCGTTCCCGCAGGAAGCTGGACGCGCTCAAATTCCTGGTCGAAGGTGGAAGGAACGCCTATACCGCCCAGCCAGTTGGAGCTGGACCCGCCGTTATTGGTGCCGTTGAGCGCCGTGTTATAATTGATACTCTCGAGGTTATCATTGTTTGTATCGAAGAACTCGACTGTCAAACGCATCGCTCCATTGGTGATGTTGTAGAGTTGGAACCATTGAATGTCCACGACGTCGCTATTCGTCGCCAAGCCGGCCAGACTGAAGGTCATGTACCACTCGCCGTAGTTGTTGGTGTCGTTGTCCACCAATGCGAGAGAGTGCGTGGGGCTGGTCCAATTGTTTGTCGAAATCTGATCTATGACAGGGCTGCTGCCGCCGCGCTGCCAGCCGCCCGCCGGCGTGCCAAGAGTCGCGTCGTCAAGATCAGCGCCTTCCTCGAAGGTGGGGTTCGGGAAGAAATTGCCGGCCAGCACGGTGCCGGGGATGGGAGGGACGAACTGCACGGCTGCGGAAAGGTCTTCAATCAGCAGCAAGCCGGTGGTCGTCTCGGGTCCGCCGGAGGCCAGGGCAAAGCGCATGCGGGCCGCTTTGACCGGGACCAACACCTGGTTGGATTCAATCGTAAAGCTCGAGTTGGCGATGGAGCCAGCCCAACCGCTGCTTTGTCCGGAGACATTATAATCTGTTTCGGCAAGTTGGTTGCTGCTGGCATCGAAGAAGAAAACCGACAGCCGCATCGGGCCGTTGGTCACGTTCCAGAGCGCTGAGTATTGGATATTCACCAGGTCGCCGGCCACCGCATTGGTGGGTGAAAGCGTCAGATCGGCATTCCAGATGCCGTACTGGTTGGTTTCGCTGTCAATGACGGCCAGCGCATAAGTCGGCGTGCTATTGACAGTGACGACCTGATCAATGGTCGGATCGCTGCCGGTGCGAACCCAACCCGAAGGCGTGCCATTGGTCTGGCTCAAATTGGAGCCGTTGGCGAAGGCGGGATTGGGCCAGAAGTTGCCGGGCAGGATGGGCGGAATCTGCGGCGGAGCAATCGAAAGATCGTCCACCAACATGATGCCGGTTTCGGCGCCGCTGCCGGCGGAAACCACTTGCACCTGGATTTGCGACGCGCCGACTGGGATCAGGAGTGCCGCATTAGCTTGGGTGAAGCCTGAACCCACAACCGCGCCCTGCCAACCTGGACTGTTGCCGGTGACTGGGTCCGGAGTCTGATCTTGAATGTGGTTTCCGCTGGAGTCAAAGAAGGAAAACGTCACGCGAAAATCACCGTTGGTGATGCTGTAAAGCTGAAACCATTGCGCGTTCAACGTGCCACCAGGACTCGCAAGGCCACTAAATGAGACCAGATCTGAATACCAGGAGCCGTAGTTCGCTGGGTCGTTATCCACCATCGCAAGCGCATGGGTTGCACTGACGAAATTGTTGGTCGTCATCTGAGTGATGTAGGAACTGCCGCTGTTATAGAAATTCCAACCGGCGGGGACGCCGTTGGTTTGATCCAAATTTGTCCCTGTTTCAAAACTTGGATTCGGCCAGAAATTTCCGGGCAACAGGTCCGGCGTCGGGGCGCGCGCCGCGTAGATATCGTCCACGATCAACTCGCCCTCAGTCCCAAGAGCGCCTGCGGAGACGACCCCGATGTTGAGGAATACCGTGCCAATTGGCACAGTCACGGTTTGATTTGTTTCGGTAAAAGTGGAATCAACGCCGCCGTTCCAGCCGGGGCTGTCACCTGGATTGACGACAAACTGATCCGCGCTGATGTAATTGCTGCTGGCGTCAAGAAATCCCACCGCCACGCGCATTTGGGAATCCAGAACGCTCCACATCGCGTCGTACCGCACATTGATGGTGTCGCCGGGATTGGCCACGCCCGCAATCGGGACGGCGCAATCCCATTCGCCGTAGCCGTTGTCGCTGCCATTGGTATTGAAGACCATGATCGCGTACGAGGAGTCTGGCAGACTGACATTGGTCATCTGGTCAATGGAGGTGAGATTACCGTTCTGAATCCAGCCCGTGGGCACGCCGTCTGGCTGGCCAAGATTGGTTCCGCTATTGAAATGGCTGTTGGGCCAGAAGTTATTGGGCAGCGGCTGGGCGAGAATCGAGCCGGTCACGAAAAATGCGGCCGTGCTGAGCAGCGCAAGTTTGAGGTTCATAATCCATTTTTGTTTCATTTTGTTTCTGTTTCATTTTGTTTTGTGCCGCCGACGACGCCGCATGGTCCGTGCGAGCCGCGTGTCAACTGCTCTGCGTTTTCGATTAGGATTCCCATGCCGTAAATCCCCACGGGAAAGGAGCACATAATATACATTGGTAAAGGAACCGCTATAAGGTGTTCACCCCACGCCGAACGGCGTGAGACTTGCTTGACTTAATTTCTGTTTTGGAGGAGCCAACCCGTGGGGCGCTTAGGGGACAATTCCGAGAGTGCGCTGGATCAGTTGCACAGCGCGCTCCATGCGGCGATGATGATTAATCTCCTGAATTGAGGTTATGGGAAAAAACTCCCTTTTCGATTATGAGTCGCCTGCTCTAACCCCTGAGCTACGAGCTCGACAATCTGAGCTTAAACACGATCCAAGCCTGAAGCAACCCACCGGATTCCTGTGCCAGCGATAGCCATTATTGGGGGCCTTATCCGGCAGGCCAATAAGCGAATGCGCCTAAACCATCGCTGGCGGCGGATGAAAGCACCCTTGACGTACGGGGCTGGTGTGGGAGATTTCCCTTGCGACGATGATTTGCATAGCTGACAAAAACCGTCTGACGGTTCGTGGCGTCCAGAATGGCCAGCGTTACCTTGTTAAAAAGGAGGGTGACGGTTGGTGGATTGAGGCCGCGCCGCGTGCGCGTCGCCGCGTCCGCCAAGTGGCCCACGCCACGCGGGATTTGACGGATCATCTGGACGCCTTGGCAGCAGAAGGCTTCGCCTTTGAACCGGCGAAAAAGGAGAACGTCCCGCCATGCCGGTTCTAAAATACCTGGCGGATACCAACACTGTCAGCGATTACTTTCGCCCCGGCAACCCGGTCAAGGAATGGTTCGCCAGCCATCGTGGCGAAATTGGCATTTCCACGTTGACACTGGCCGAAATGCGCCGGGGCATCGAGTTGAAAGGCGACACCAAGGCGCGATTCGCACTGGAGAATTAGATCAAGGCCCGCTTTCGCTTTTGCGGGTGACGATTTCCACCGCGATGGGAGCTTCTGTCAACGTCATCACCGGGTCTTCCTCCAGCAAGTCCGCGTCCAACGGTATGATCAGCTCCCCAAGCGGGCTGGCTGCGATTCTCAGGTCCCCGGTCTTGGCGTGGATGATGGCGGCGGCGCCAATCGCCGACGAACGGAAGGTCAGCCTCAAGCCCACCGCCGTCAATCGGGGCGCGGCGGGAAAGAATTGGCGCATGGCTTCCTGCACGTCGTCGCATTCCCGCACGGCCCGCATCAATGGCCCGTAATGAACGCTATTGGTCACCTGCCGCGCCAAAGCCGGCGCCAGGCCGGCGCGCCACTTCAATTGCATGGTGCCTTTGGGCTGGTTGACAATAATCCACGGATCCTCCGCCAAAAGGTCGTCGCGCAGCGGCGCGCTGAAAACGCCGTCAGGCCCGATGACGACGGGCAATGCGCCGGATTTGGCGTTGATGGAGGCTTTGATGTCGCTATACTTGACGCTGGGCTGCGTGGAGTGCATTTGCAAAACCAGGGCCAGGTTGGTGTGGACGCGGCTCAAGTCCAATTGCGCCTTCTGCATGCGGTAGATTTCGTGGTAAGGCAGGCGGGCGTCTTCGGCCGCCGCCGGCAACGGCGCGAGCAAAAGCAGGCCCAGCCACGCGCTTTGAACAGCTTTGACTGTCATCCGCCAAGAATGGCCGTTTGCCTTCTAAGTGGCAATAGCGGAAGGGGCGGGCAAGGGCGGATTCGCGGGCGGGGCGGGAGAAGACGAGTCTTTGAAACTGGCCCAAAACCGCGCCGGTGTCAGCGCCAGCGCTACCAGCAGGACCTGGCTGATGTCGAATCCGACCAGCCACGGAAAGGCCTTATCCATGAAACCGTAGGAATGCAGTCCGATGCCGAGCATGTTCACGCCGAACCAGGAGAAGCTGGTGATGATGTTGCCGAAAACAGCCATAGCCATCAGGCCGCGCTCCTTGACCATGCCGCCCCAGCGCGCGTGCAAAGTCACAGCATTCCACAGGACAATGAGCAGCGCGCCGTTTTCCTTGGGGTCCCAGCCCCAAAACCGGCCCCAGGATTGGTCCGCCCAGATGCCGCCCAGAATGGTTCCCACAAAACTGAACAGCGTGGCGAAGCAGACGATGCCATAGACCATACGGCTCAACGTCCGGGCCACATCCGGCGTCAGGGTGCGCGTGAAAAAACCGCGCACGATGTAAACGATGGCCAGCAAGCCCGCCACAAACATGGCCGTGTAGCCGGAGGTCACGACGACGACATGCGTGGCCAGCCACAAATTGGTGTCCAGCACGGCTTGAAGCATTTCCATGGTGTCGCCGCTCAAGGCCAGGTGATGGGCGATGATCAAGGTGGCGAAGCCGATGAATCCCGCCACCACCAAGCCAATGGCGCCCTTGAAAATGCGTTCCAGGAAGATGCCAAAAAGGCAGGCGCCCCAACCGATGAAAATGGCGGAGGAATAAAGATTGGTCACCGGCGGACGACCTTCCAGATACATGCGGAATCCCAGCCCCAGCGAATGAATGACAAAAGCCAGCACCAGCAAGGCGAAGCCGGTCCGCCGCACCGGTTCGGATAGATTGATCCAGAAGGCGCAGCCCAGCAACAGCGCGGCGACATAAATGACCATGCTCTTGTAAAACGGCTCGATCTGGTTGAAGAAAAACTCCTGGCTGCCTTTTTTGAGGGCGGGATAAAGTTCGTTTTCCTGCATCCAGACGCGGTAGTTGGCGAGAGCCTGGTTGAATTGGGCCGGTTGGTTGTTGTGGTAAGCGTCGGCCATGGCCGCGTAATTGGTGGCCGCCGGGTGCATCTGGCCCGACCGCAACGTCTCCATCAAATCAGCGCCGATGTTGCGCCAGTCCTGGCGGGATTGGCCGGGCAACGGCGGAATAATCATGGGATCGGCCATCTCGGACAACGTGGTGTAGCGTTTGAAAAATTCGGCGATGCGCGACATGGCCTCCTGATCGGCTGCTTTGCCTTGCTGGCTCAGTTCCAGGGCGGCCCGGCCCGGACCAATGGAATCCTGATAGACCTCCAATTCCCGCTGGAAATCGCGCGTGCCTTCCGGTTCCAGACTGCTCTTGAGGCGGACGTAAAGCATGACGCTGTTATACAAGTGCATCATGTCCTTCTGGAATCCCGTCCGCGATTTAGCCGCGTCCGTGACATTTTCCTCCGACTGCGCGAGCTTTCTGGCTTGGGCGGAAATGGATTCGAATTGATTGGTCAGGTCGTTGAAGGAATAGTACTGCAAACCGATCTTGTCGGTCCCCAGGAGGCCTTCCAAGTCCGGGTGCTGAATGCGGAAGATTTTTAATTGGTTCGCCACTTCCGGCCGGGCCATGGTGTCCATCAGCCATTCCAAGGCGGAGAGAGGCGCCCCGTTTGTCAAACGCACAATGGAACGGCCGCTGATGCTCAAAAGCGCGTTGCGCGCCACCGAATCGAAAGGCTGAACCCGTCCATCCAGCAAGACAGGCAGGCGCCCGAAACCGGCGATATTAAATCCATCCTTGGGTTTTGGCGCTTGCATGCCGCCTAGAAACCAGCAGGCGAAAATCGCGGCGGTGATCAGAGGGAGCCATTTTTTCATAGACGCCTCCCTTTGCCATTGGCCAGAGCGGGTTCCAGCAAAGGCGCGACGGGTTTGCTTCTAGCCGGCTGGGGCTTGGTTTGTTGCGCCCGTTTGCGGGCGAAGCTGAACAGGTGCATCAGGAACTGCGTCACCAATCCCAGCGCCACCAGCGAACAAGCAATGTAGGGCGCGAGCGAGGCGGGGTTGCGCACGACTTGCAAAATCGTTCCCGCGTCGCCTGGCTCGAAGCCGGCCTGGTAATAGGTTTGACCGTGGTAGCGCAGCGGACTGTTCATGTAAATAAGAATGTCGCGGTCCTCGCCGGTGGCCGGATCGTTCAAGTGAATCTTGCTGGAAAAGTTCTTGGGCACGCCGGTGCCGGGATACAAATCATGATTGAAGGCCAGCAGTTTGATGCTGTAGGGATTGTAATATCGCACCGGGCGCAACGCGATCTCGTAGGTCCGTCCATTGAAGGTGAAGGTTTGCGGCGCCGCCACCTTCGTGTCCGGCATGATGCCGCCAATGTCCTCCTGCAATTGGGGAAAAGCGGGCCAGCGCGTGAACCAGTCCGAAACCACCCACTCGCCAATAGGGCCTTTGTCAGAGACCGCTTGAACCAGCGCCGACGGAAGGTCCACAGCGTCCATGCCGCGCGTGATGTTCGTCGGGCTGAATGAAAGCCGCCGGCCAAGGCCGTCGGCCGATTTAATTTTTTCCGATGCGCCGGACATTGGCCCCGTAGGGAATGAATTGGGGAAGTATTTTTCCACCCGCAATGTGAACGGCAATTCCGGCGTCCGAATCTCCCCGCCTTGGGCCACGAGCGATTCCGGGATGGCCACTACCCGGTCTTTGTCCGGGTCGGTCGTATCAATCACCGCCAGTTCATTCTTGCGGCCGCTTTCGGAGTAGTTCTTGACATCACCGGGTTCCAGGCGCATTTGGCCTTCGACCTGAAAAATTTCCGTCAGGAATTGCCCGCCGAGCAGGAGAATCAAACCGCCGTGAATGAGGATGATGCCGATTTTCTTGCGCGAGAGATGAAACCGTTTGATGTGCGCGGCCAGTAAATTGACCAGCAACACCAGCCCGATGAGCCAGCCGCCGGGCAGGAAGGGGATTTTCCAATGCGTCCCCGGCGGCGTCCAATAGACAAAAAAGCTGCGGAAGTACTCCGACTGCGCCGCGTAGAGGCCGATCTGCACCTGGGCCAGCGTGCCGACAAACACCAGCACCAGCGCCAACGCCAGGCACACCACCGTCAAACGGAGCGACGTGAAGAAGTTAATGAAACGATCAACCATGGCTCAAGGATATTGCACTGTCTTGACGAATTCCACAAAGTTATTCTTTTGTTCCTCAACCACGTTGCCCTGGCCCATCAATTTGTAGAACCACGTTCTGTCACCCCTCGGGACAATGGCCGCGATCAGGCGCGCCGGCTGGCCGGTTTTGGCATCGCTTCCCTTGAAATCCACCAATGTCGCTTTGCCATCCTGCGTCGCCAACGACTCCGTCAGGCTATCCAGTTGGCTTTGTTCGACCGGCGGTTGGCCCAGTTGGCCGCGCCAGCGGTTAATATTGGCCAAAAGGCCTCCGCCCTCTCCCTGCAAGAAGCTGATAGTAATGTTAGCTATGGCGCCTGCGTCGCCTGATGCGGAAAAGCTCTTGAAAACCATCGCGCTCGACGGCGCTGTCTCGACCCATTGGGCCGGCACGTTCCATTTCGGCCCGTCCGGCGAGGCATCGGGCGTGGCGAGGCCCTCGTGCGGATTGGGCGCCCCTTGCAGACCGAGGCCGGCATGAGGATCGGCTTCGGCAGGCGCGCCGCCAAAATGAACCGACTTTAGAAAATCCAGGAAAACCGGTTTGGCGGCGGCGACGGTGGCGGTGTCCCCGCGCAATTTGATAAACCACGTGCTGCCGTTGCGCGGAATCTCCGCCACGACGGTCCGCGCCGCCGCGCCGGCAATGTCGAAAAGTTTGCCTTGGGACGAATCCACCGTCACCGGCTCCGACGCAACATCACTCAAACTGACCGGCGCAAGGGACAATTCATTGCGCCAACGGTTGACGTTGTCCAATTCCGTGCCGACCGAGCCGGGAAATGAAGTGATGGCGACGTCAGCTTTGCCTCCATTTTCACCACGGAGGTCAAAACTGGCCAGACGAACGCCATTGCCCGGCCTTTCCTTCCACCCTGTGGGCAGCGTCCAGCGGATTGGCGCGGAATTGACGGGAATGTCGGCCGCGCCCGCAGCCGGCTGGGCCTGGGCGAGTTGCGCCGCCAAATGTTCCTTGGGGACGGTGTAAACTTTTATTGGGTCATCCGCCGCGCAATTCACGGCCACCGCCAGGAACAACGCCCCGGCGAACCCGCCCAATGGAGAATGAGTTTGCACTTTATACATTGGACTAAAGATACCACGCCTGCAGATCCAAGGTCACATCGGTGTCCAGGAAGATTTTATCCTTGGACGCCATGCTTTTTCTGCAATTCCTCCGCTACGATTGTACGCCGGTCGAAACCCTGCGGCAGTTGCAACGCGCCATGCAACGCATCTGTCAGCGGCGTCTTGCCCTCACGGCTGTCCAGCCAATTGCGAGCCATGATCCGCAATTGGTGCGCGACCACATCCGGCACTGTCGTATGGCGTGCCCGTGCTTCCTGTTCCGCCAACGCCAAAATTTGAGGGTCCAAGGGCAAAGTCAACGTAGCGTTCATCCTGTCAAAATACAGCATTTGAGCGCTTAAGGCAAGTTCTCCGCCGAGAGTTCATAGCTTGCGCAGACCTGCCACGTTGAGTTGATGATCTTTTAACGCTTTTGCCGCGCATTTTTATTCCCCTCCCAAAGAATCGGCGCGCACAATGCGCCCGCGTTATGACTGTTTTTGCCTGGTTGGTTTTTGCGGGCGCGGCCTGTCTGGAAATGGCCGGCGACGCCGTCGTGCGCCGCGGATTGCGCGGTGGATTGCGCGGCGGCTGGCTTTGGATTCTCGGCGGTTGCGCCGCGCTGGCAAGTTACAGTTTGCTGGTCAATTCGGTGCAGTGGGATTTCTCCAGGCTCATTGGCGTCTATGTGGCGTTCTTTGCGCTGGCCAGCGTTCTGTGCGGCCGGTTTATTCTGCATGAGAACGTGCCTCCGTCCACCTGGCTCGGCCTCGCCGTCATCATTGCCGGCGGCCTGATCATCCAATTTGGCGGCAAATGAGCTGATCATCAGCCGACCTTTGCCCACGCCTTGGCGCGGTTGCTCTCCATGATCGCTTCGCATACGGCTACTTCCCGATGCCCGTCCTCGGCGGTGGCGTGCAAAGCCTCGCCTTTGCCGCCGCTGGCGATGCGCCCATACACATTGCGGAACGCCATCTTAAACGTGTCCGGGAATCCTTCGACGTGGCCCGGCGGGAAATCCATGTAACCGGCCGCGCCGTCGCCAAAGGCCGGCGTGGCGCGCAGGGCGACCTCGTTGGCCGTGTCGCGATTGCCGAAGCGCAACATCTCCGGCTCTTCCGAACACCACCACGCGGATTTCTTGGAGCCGTAGATTTCGATGCGCAGGCAATTCTTGCGTCCGGCGGCCACTTGTGAAACGGCCAGATTTCCCAACGCGCCGCCGTCGAACCGCAAAAGCACACTGGCAAAGTCTTCCGTTTCCACTTTGTAACTGGCATAGCGCATGGCGGCGTCGGCTTTGGAAAAGGTTTGCACTTCGCCCAGGGGCCGCTTGCGGGTCTTGTGGAACGTGTCCAACGTGGCGAAGACCGAGCCGATTTTCGCGCCGAGAATGAAACTGGCGGTGTCCATCCAATGCGTGCCGATGTCCGCCACCGCCCGCAATTTGCCGCCTTCCTTGGGGAGCAGACGCCAGTTGTAGTCGGTCTCCTTGTACAGCCAATCCTGCATGTAGGAGCCGTTGACATGGATGACCTGGCCCAAGTCGCCCTGGGCCACCAGCTTGCGCATTTGCAGGACGGCGGGATAAAAGCGGACGTTATAATTGACTGCGAACACGGCCCCGCTGGCTTTGGCCAGTTTGGCGATCTGGGCCGTTTCGCTCGTGTCCATGGCCAGCGGCTTTTCGCAGACGCAATGCTTCCCGGCCTGGATCGCGGCGATGGACATTTCCTTGTGGAAACGGTTGGGCGCGGTGATATGGACCACGTCAATGTCCGGTGCGGCGAGCAATTGGTGGTAATCGGTGAAGGTTTGCGGGATGGCGTGTTTGGCGGCCATGGCGTGGACCAGGGCCGGAATATCGCACAACGCCGCCACGCTCACGCCCAGACGGCGCAGGGCTTCGATATGAACGGGGCCGATAAAGCCCGTGCCAATGATGCCGGCGCGGAGTTGATTGATGGATTTGGGGGCTGAAGCGATGTTTTTCATAAAAATGTGCTATGGCGCGATCAGAATCCTACAATTGCCACAGTCGCGCCGCGCGCCGCAATACCAAAAACGCATTTGGAATGGCCGCAAGGGAACACAAAGGAACGCAAAGAACACATGCACAACACGATCCATGAATTGGCCACCAGCCGAACTGGTTTTCTCTTGCGATCCTTGCGTTCTGTTGTGGCTAATTTTGGCCGATTCACCGCCCGCTCCCAAAACAGGACGTTTTGACAGGATACACCCGCCTACGCGGCTTCTGCGGGCAGGCAGGATTCACGCACGCAGTCCTTGGGAACACCGAATTTTTTTTCAGGCGCAATTTGGCGCAATTTGGCGCAATTCACCTCGGTCGCTCCAAAGCGCGAAAAGTGTCCGGCCCGGTCTCAGTTCCCATCTCACGCCTAAGGCCTTGAGGCTGAAGCCCTTTCCTTCCGCCGCGTGTTCCAAAAAATAAGTGGAACTATCTGGAATTATCATGGAAATCAACGACTTACGTCGGTTGGCCGGCTCTCGCCTGACTACTGCCTGCGTGACGGTCCAGCCAGACCACTAACCACCGGCCACTACCCACTACCCACTATTCATGCCCCTATTTTCAAAGAACAGGCGCGTGAGCGCCACACAGATTCGACAATAACATGTTTTACTGGGAATACAACTTAACAAAATTCACAAGATGTTCAGAACGGACGCAACTTTTCCGCCACGGGCCGAAACGAATAAAGCTTGATGTTCAGCCGTTCTTGTGAGCAAGGATTGGGTGTGTTTTTGAATGAACGCTCCTGATCCATATGAGGCTGCGAAAGCGATCGTTAGGCCGTTATTTATAAAAAGGTCAATTTCGGGCTTTCATTTTTGGGCCAGGGCCCTGCACAAAAGGAGTTGTCTCCACGCCTGCGGGTGTGTATGTTGCCCATGATGCTGCCATAGAGCAAGCAGGATCAACGCATGACGAAAACTGAAATCGTTTCAACGTTCAAAGAGGCTCTCAATTCCGTCGGTTACGACGAGGCGCGAATACGTCGGAATTATGATTTCTGCGACCTGACGGGTTCCACCGCGCAAGTGCGACGCATCCCTTTGGCCGCGTTCGCCGGGTACCCTCAGAGCTACCGCAATGCGCGAGTGGGCGTCATATTAGCCGATGAGATTGTGGGAGACGTCGCCAACAATTATCGGGCGCTTGGCGCACCTCTGTTAATGATGGTGCAAAATGGCACTGTTCAGCCGTTGGCAGCAGGTTTGGAAAGTGTGAAGCAAGCCGGAAAACCCTTCCGTTTGCAGGACACCGAGCGTGCCTTCCGTGACAATCGTAAATCTTGGGGGCCGGAGGCGCTGGGGCGAGTGAAGTCGCCTGCCGATGTATCAGCGAGTAGTCAACCTGATCTTTTCGATACTGGCCTGGGCAACGCCCTGCAACGGCGATTTCAGATTCGCCTCAAGGAACTGCTCGAGCACAGTTTCAAAGAAATCGAGACGACGTACAGGGAAGTCCATGGCAAGGCTCCAAATGTGTCGCAGCTGTTCGCGTTCTTGTTCCGGTTTGTCACAGCGAAAATATTCATGGATCGGGCGGATGCCAAAGGTTGGGATGAACTGAACGACCCGCTCGAAATCATGAAAGCCGCTGAGAAGCAAACCGGGCTGCTCGATAAGCCGGAATCCGACTTCAGACGCAAACCCATCCTAGACGCCGCATGGGCCAGTGTCTCGCGCAATCTGCATTTTCAAAATCTTTCTGTGCCTGATTTGGCTTTCGTAGCCGAAAGCGCCTTCATTACGGACCGTACGCGAGACGAACTTGGTGTCCATAGCACCCCAGAACGACTGGCAGATTACATTGTGAGCCAACTGCCTTGGGGTGAAGTGGCGGTTGATAAACGAGTAGTATGGGAGCCCTTTTGCGGCCATGGAATATTCTTAGCCAAAGCGATGGAGAGGTTGGGCCAGGATATTCAACCGTCTCTCAGCCCGAAAAGTCGCCACGAGTATTTCCAACAACGACTCATAGGCGTTGAGACTGACCCACTTTCTCTGGAAATCTGCCGACTCGTGCTCACTCTCTCAGACTACCCGAATGACAACAGTTGGCAACTGTACCACGCTGATGTGTTCGATTGGCCGAAGTGGAGGTCCACATTGCAGTCCGCCACTGCAGTACTGGCAAATCCGCCATACGAGGCGTTCGAGGAGAAATATCGGCAAAGCATAAACGCCACAAAGACCAAGCCGCCAGCTGAATTGCTGCATCGAATCTTGGAAAGACCACCTCAACTGCTGGGGTTAGTTCTGCCACAAAGCTTTCTAAGCGATCCAATCTATCGAAACGCCAATCGCCAGATGGCTCGCTGCTATGACTCAATCAAGATCGTGGAACTACCGCGAATATTCCGCTATGCAGATAACGAAACCGTTGCGATCAGCGCCAGCGGCCTGCGAACGGAAGGCAACTCCGTCGTGGTCCATTACGCCGAGGTGAGGAAGGATGGGGTGGAACGATTCTTCGAGGACTGGCACGTCAGCGATGCGCGTAGCACAGAACTGCCTGTGCCGCCTCCAGCAAGTGGACTAAGATTCACATTGCGCCTGCTACCGACGGATTCCATCTTTCCAAAGATCAGAACTCGGTTGAAACTCGGTGAGATAGCGCACATTCATCAGGGCATTCATTGGATCAGGCGCACGGATGGCAAGTCACAAGCAGAACCGCGCACGGATGTCGCCTCAGACAAGGAGAAGAAAGGCTTTTGTCTTGGTGCCGAGAAGATGAACGGAAACCTGATGCAGTTTCAATTACGCACATTGAGGTATTTGTCCTTGCTGGACCAAGACCAAGACCCCAGTACACGCGCCAACAAAAGGCCTTGGGAAAAACGAAAAGCGGTCTGCAATGCAGCGCGTTTTCAACCAATGTCCCCTTGGCGACTGGCTGCGTACGCTGACGCGAAAGGACGAGCTTTTACGAAGCAATATTTCGCGATCTGGCCAGAGGAAGGCCTGTCCGAGTTTGCAATTGCTGCCATACTTGCTTCGCCAATCGCAAATGCTTTCAGTTTTGAACGCGATTTGGACCGGCACAATCACATCGAAACTCTTCTGCAGTTGCCAATGCCCGACGTTAAGCACTTGCAGCCAGAAGGCGAACTCCACCGACGAGCCATGGAATTGCAGGAAATGCTCGCCATGCGCGATTTCGAGCAATCGCCGACAGCCCAAGCTGTGACTGAAGCATTACTACGTCTCGATTCGACTGTTCTTGCCTCTTACGAGCTTTCACCGTCCGTCCAGAGGCAACTTTTGAAAATATTTGATGGTTGGTCGCGTCCATTGCCGCCCCCTTTTGAAAGTGTCTTTACGCGTTACTTTCCAGACCATTTCGAAGAGGACATTACTCTGGCAGATTTCCTCGCCATTACTGCCGACTGGAATGCGACGAACAGGTGCCGTCTCAAGCTGATTCAAAAGAAGACAGAGAAGACCATTACTCCGGACGAAAGAGAAGAGTTGCAGCAGTTGCAACGGTTGGCAGGTTTGAAGCGCGAATTGCTCTCATGTCCCTCGCTGAAGGAGCTTGGGCAGATGGAAGCAGATTTACGCAGGAAGGCTTTGTGGCGGGGCGCGTGATTCCAGAACCTTATTCGTATCCAAAAATACCGCATGTCCGTCGCCATGGACCTGATGGCTGGATTACCTACAGTAAATACCTTCACTGGCTGCGTGATGATTTCACATTCCGGTGTGTCTATTGTCTCGAACGCGAGGTATGGCGTGATATGCGCCAAAGGATGCACATTGACCATTTTGAACCGCAAGCGATCCGACCTGACCTCAAATGCGAATACACCAATCTGCTTTACCTCTGCCCGGCTTGTAACAGCCATAAAAGCGATTCGATTCTTCCAGACCCGTGTGTCGTCGCTCTGGGAGACTGCTTACGAGTTTACAAAGATGGAAGGATCGAAGCACTCAATGTTTTGGGTGAACAGATTATTGATGTTTTGGCTTTGGATCAACCACTAGCAAAGCAACGTCGCCGTTTCGTCATCGGCAACATCCTCTCACACGCAGAAAATAGTTGGCAGATGTTCGTCGAATGGATGCGTTACCCGGAGAACTTACCGAACCTTGACGATTCACAAAACAAACCGCCTCATAACGAGAAACCGGAAGGTGTTGCCCAAAGCTTCTTCGAGAAGAGGCGTCGTGGAGAGTTAGGCAGCGTTAATAAATAAAGGTAGCAACTCATATTGAGGAGTTTGGCCTAATGACATAGTTCCATTCACCATGGAACTGATTGCGTTCGACGTTGACCCGCTTCATTTCTTGGTTGGAAACT
>Ga0302326_10000714_pt1 | contig 88192 bp, 73 predicted proteins | sample Palsa_T0_3_FD_202264 | JGI IMG/M metagenome (GOLD analysis project Ga0302326, IMG submission 202264) | Peat permafrost microbial communities from Stordalen Mire near Abisko, Sweden - Palsa_T0_3 | ecosystem: Environmental > Terrestrial > Soil > Palsa > Peat permafrost | place: Sweden: Abisko...
CTCCGGACTGGTCGACCCCATCGGGGGCACGATCCATTTTGGGGGTCAGGACATCACCCACTCCGACGCCGTCGCCACGTCGCGCATGGGCATCCTGCAGGTACCGGGCGGCAAAGCGGTCTTCCCCACGTTGACCGTCGAGGAGCACTTCAAGGTGGGCTCGTGGCTGTTGACCAAGGAGGATCCGGCCGAGCTGGCCGAGCGCCAGAAGGCGGTGTTGGCGCGCTTCCCCCGCCTGACCGAGCGCTGGACCCAGTTGGCGGGCAACCTGTCCGGTGGCGAGCAACAGCAGCTGGCCCTGGCCATGGTCTTCGTGGCGCGTCCGCGGCTCCTGGTCATCGACGAGCTCAGCCTCGGGCTGGCCCCGGCGATCGTCGAACAGCTGCTGGATCTGGTGAAGGCCATCCACGCACAGGGCTGCACCATCATCATCGTCGAGCAGTCCGTCAACGTGGCCCTGAGCCTGGCGTCGCGTGCCTATTTCATGGAAAAGGGTGAGGTCAGGTTTTCCGGGTCGACAACCGACCTCATCGAGCGCACGGACATCCTGCGGTCGGTTTTCCTCCAGGGCTCGTCCGGCCAGGCCGGCACCAGTCGGGCCGCGACCCCACGTCGGAGTACGGCGGCCGACCTCGCGGAGCGCCCGGCCGTACTCGAGGTGCGAGGGCTGACCAAGCGCTTCGGGGGCATCACCGCCGTCAACGACGTCACCTTCGATCTCCGCCAAGGCGAGATCCTGGGGCTGATAGGGCCCAACGGCGCCGGGAAGACGACCATCGTCGACCTCATCTCGGGACTGCTGGGCACCGATGGGGGCACGGTCCGACTGCTCGGGCGCGACGTCACCCGCTGGGGGCCCGACCGCCGGGCTGCTCACGGGCTCGGTCGCTCCTTCCAGGATGCTCGAATCTTTCCTTCGCTCACCGTGGCGGAAAACATCGCGATCGGGCTGGAGCGCCACCTCGAAGTCCGCGACCACTTGTCCTCGCTGCTCTACCTGCCCGCCATCCAGGACTCCGAAGACGATGTCGCCTTCACCGTCAACGAGTTGATCGAACTGCTCAACCTCGAGGCGTTCCGGGACAAGTTCGTCTCCGAGCTCTCGACCGGGAGCCGCCGTATCGTCGACCTGGCGATGTCCATCGCCCACGACCCCGCCGTCCTCATTCTCGACGAGCCCTCCTCGGGCATCGCCCAGCGCGAGACCGAGGCGCTCGGTCCCCTGCTGGAGTCGATCAAGGTGGAGACTGGCTGCTCGATGCTCGTCATCGAGCACGACATGCCGCTCATCACCTCGATCTCCGACGAGATCTTGGCGCTTGACCTTGGGACGATCGTCAAGCGGGGCACTCCCTTCGAGGTATTGAACGATCCCTACGTCATCGAGTCCTACCTCGGCACCGGCGGCGTCGCCACCCGACGTTCGGGTGTGGTCGTGCCATGAAGACGCCGCGGCGCGTCCCGTTGCTGCGGGCAGGCGCAGGGCTCTGTGTGCTGGTCGCAGCCGTCTTGTCGCTCACTGCCCTCAACGCCGCGCACGCCACCACGGTGTCGCCCGATAAGACGGCCTGGTATGACACGACCGGCCTGCAGAACTACACGGGCGAGAAGACCCCCTCGCTGGCCAGCCATGGTCAACTCGAGGTGGCCTACGTGCCCATCGGCGTGACGATCCCCAAAGAAGACGTGCCGGCGCTGCCGATCACCCCACCCACACTGCCGCCCGCGTCGCCGGTGCAGATACCGGTGCCCGACATCGGATCCGTCGGAGGCAACACGCTCGGCGACACCCTCGCGTTCGCGGCGGTGCAGTACACCGTGCCGCTCGAGGCGGGCGGTGAGAGCATCAACCCGAGCTCGTTGCGGGCCGTCCTGACGGTCAGTCTCGACCCGGAGACGACTGCGCTCGGGAGCGGCGACATCTTGGCCTGTCCGACCACCAACACCTTGTGGGCCGGCGGCGGCGACCAGGACTCCGGCCAGGCTGCGCCTTTTGACTGCTCGCCCGGTGACGCCGTGACCGGCGATTACGACGGGTCGTCGCACACCTTGACGTTCGATCTCTCGAGCGCCCAGGAATACGTCAACGTGTCGGGCGTCGGGACGGGCATCTTCTCACTTGTGCTGGCCCCCTCGCTGAGTCCCACCGGTCCATTCACCGCGGTGATCGAGCCGCCGAGCGCCACCAGCTTCGCCGTCACCGACGAGAGTCCCGCCAGCTCGCCCGGCGACAACCTGAGCGGTGGTGGCTCGGTCTTGTTGCCCACCGCCCCGTCGGGGGCCGGAGCGGCGACGGGCTTCGGCTTTAGCGGGAGCGGCACCGGCGCCGCGCCGGCCTCGAGCCCGCTCCCGAGCGAAGGCTTCTCGATGCCGCTGCCGGCCACGCCGCTGGCGGTCGCGTCGCCGGCGGGCACAACGCAGGGAGCGGTCGGCCAGGTCGCGACGACGCCTGAGGCCATCGCCCGAGCACTGTCAACCGGCTCCCAAAGGTCCATCGGGGTGATCCTGCTGCTCGCGGTGGCGGCCGGTCTGTGGCTGGCGGCATCGTCCTCGCGCCATCAGCCCAGGTCGCTTCGACGCTCGCACACCCCCGCATGACATCGGCGGCCCGCACACCGCCCGACGCCCCTGCCGGCCGGAGTCACCTGATCACCGGGAGTCGCCTGATCGTGAGGAGCCACGTGGTCATCATTGATCGGGCGACCGTCGAGGAGCTCGTGCCCATGGACGCCGCCATCGGCGTCATGCGCGAGGCCTTCGCCCGCTACCACGCCGGCGAGGTCTACCAGCCGCTCCGGTCCGTCCTGCAACCGCCGGGCATCCCCGGCGTCGCCATCGTGAAGCCCGCGGCTGTGGCCGGGCGGGAGCGCCTGCTCGGGATGAAGATCGTCACCGAGTTCAAGGGCAACGCCGGCCGCGGCCTCGACGCCATCCAGGGGGCGGTCCTGCTCCTCGACACCGACACCGGAGTCCCGTGTGCCCTTGTCGATGCCGGCGCGATCACGGCCATCCGCACGGCCGCGGTGTCGGGCCTCGCCACCGACCTCCTGGCTCGACGGGAGCCAGCCGAGCTGGCGATCCTCGGCGCCGGCGTCCAGGCGCGCAGCCACATCGCGGCCATGGTCGCTGTGCGCCCGATCACGGCGATCCGGGTTTGGAACCGCACGCCGGAGCGGGCGGAGGCTCTCGTTACGTGGGCCGTCGGTGCCGGTATGGCCGTGGACGTCAGCATCGCAGCCACCCCGGCCGAGGCTGCTAACGGGGCGGGAATCATCTGCACCGTGACGGCGTCTCCCCGCCCGGTGTTGCCGGCCGGCTCCGTCCGGGAGGGGGCGCACATCAACGCCGTGGGCGCGTACCGCCCTGAGACGCGCGAGGTCGACAGCGCGGTGGTCGCCGCCGCCGAGGTGTTCGTCGACAGCCGGGAGTCGGCCATGGCCGAGGCCGGGGATCTGCTGATCCCCATCGGCGAGGGCCTGCTCGGGCGGGACGCGGCCATCACCGCCGAGCTCGGCGAGGTGGTCGCGGGGTTCCATCCGGGCCGGACGTCGGCCACGCAGATCACGTTGTTCAAGTCGCTCGGCCTGGCTTTCGAAGACGTCGAGACAGCCGGTTACGTGGTGCGACGAGCGGTGGAGGCGGGCGCCGGCTTGCAGGTGCCCTTCCCCTGACCCACAGGTGAGCTCACGATGCCAAGACGCCGGCGGTGATCAACGCCTGGCGTGCTTCGTCCACGCCCCGTGCCCGCACCGCGCCGAAGCCGGCGGCCGAGGCCCCCTCGACGTTGGGCGGGTTGTCGTCGAGGAACAGGACCCGCTCTCGAGGGACCGGCAGCAACGAGGCGACCCGCTCGAAGAGGTCGCGGTCGGGTTTGACGACGCCCAGCTCGAAGGAGAGGAAGCGGTACTCGAAGGCCTTGACCATCTGCCATTCGGCGGCGTGCCGCTGCCAGTGCAGCGCGTTGGTATTGCTCAGGCACCCCGTGGGCACGACGCGGCGGACGTCGTCGACGAGATCCTCGGCGCCGGGCATCGGTCCGCCGAGCCAGCCCGCGAAGGCGTCGAGGAATGTGGCCGCGGAGATCTCCAGCTCCCACTCGTCGACCATGCCCGTCGCGAAGTCCTCGGGACTACACCCGCCGCGCTCGAACTCACGCACCCAAGGGCAGGTGAGCCACCGGGCCCACAACTCGTCGTCGGTCTCGATGTTGCTCAGGTCCCGCATGGCGCTGACCCCTCGGACGTCCACAAGGACGCCTCCGAGATCGAACAACACGATGTCGACGTCTGCCACCTGGTGAGCGTAGGCCGCCCTGCTACGACGCCTGTCGCTCGGGGAGGAACCCGCCTGACTGGCGGGCCCAGAGGCCGGCGTAGATGCCGCCCTTGCCGATGAGTTGGTCGTGCGAACCCTGCTCCATGATCCCGCTGCCGTCGATGACGATGAGACGGTCCATCTGTTGGACCGTGCTCAGGCGGTGGGCGATGACGAGCGCGGTGCTGCGCTCCATCAGGGTGGTCAGCGCCCGTTGGATGAAACCCTCACTCTCGGAGTCGAGCGAGCTGGTTGCCTCGTCGAGCAGCAGAATCGGAGCGTCGCGCACGATGGCTCGGGCGATGGCGATGCGCTGACGCTGGGCCGCCCGAGAGCTTGATGCCACGCTCACCGACCATGGTGGCGTAACCATCGGGCAGTGCTCCGATGAACTCCGCCGCATGCGCGGCTCGGGCCGCGGCCTCGATGTCGTCGTCGGACGCGTCGAGACGACCGAAGGCGATGTTGTCCCGCAGCGACCGGTGAAACATGACCGGCTCCTGGGGGACGTAGGCGACCATGTCCCTCACGGCGGACTGGGCGACGGTCGCGATGTCCTGACCACCGATCAGGATCTGGCCGCCGTCGATGTCCATCATGCGCAGCACAAGACGGCTGAAGGTGGTCTTGCCACCTCCACTCCGGCCCACCAGACCCACCTTCTCGCCAGCCTCAATTCGCAGGTCGAGACCATCGAACAGGAGGCCGGCGGCGTTGGGATAACCGAATCTCACGCCCACAAACGTCACGCTGGCGTCGGCGGGCGTGAAGGGTACGGGATCGGCGACGTCGACGACCTCGGGCGGGTCGAGCAGGAGCTCGGTGAACCGGGCGGCCTCGGCGAGCGTGCTCTCGATGTTGCGGTAGATCTGGTTGAAGTCCCAGACGACACGGGTCGAGCCGGCGAAGTACGTGAACGTCAGGAAGACGGCCTGGACGCTGTGCAGTCCGCCGCGGCCGACGAGGATGGCGATCATGATCCCGACGAAATTCGTCAGGACGTACATGGGGGTCGTCACCACGTCGACGACGCGGTTTTGGTAGTCCCACGAGCGGAGCATGAGGTGTGCGTAGTGGCGCACGTTGTTGAAGTGGACTTCGGCCTCGAAGGGTTCGCGCGCAAAGGCTCGCACCGCTTCCATGTTTGTGATCGAGTCGGCGATGTGGCCGGCCACCACGGTGCTGGCCTCTTCCCGGGCATCGACGAGCGCCTGCCGGCGTCGGACCAAGGGCAGCACCAGGACAAGGGTCAAGGTGAGGCCGGAGACGAGGGCGAGCGGGAGGAAAACCGAGAACTGCCACAGCACGGCGATCACGAAGAAGAGCGGGAGCAGGTTGGCCACCACGGCGAACGTCAACGTGTCCATGAACTGCTCGAAGCTCTTGGCGTAGCTGACGACCTTCTTGGTCAGGGCTCCGCCGAAGTTGTCGTGAAAGAAGGCCAGATCCTTGCCGAGCAGGGCGTCCACCCCACCGAGGTAGAGGCGCTCCACGCCGCGCTGAGCGACCCGGTTGAGGAAGTGGATCCCCACCCGCCACGCGATCTCGCCCAGGAGCCAGACGGCGGCGAACAGCACCACGTAGCCCGCCAGGGACGCGAGCGTGATGCGTCGGCTGCCGGCCCGGTCAAAGGCGGCCAGCACCTGGTAGACGACGAGCGGCGGAAGGTACTGGGTGCAGATGTTGCCGATGCCGGGGAGCAGCATCGCCGGGATGGAGGCGCGCCGATCGATCACCAGCTGGCGCCCGTAGGAGCGGGCCGCCGAGCGCATCGCCGCAGAGCGTCGAGCAGAAAAGTCAGCGCGTGTCATCAGTCCTGCCTCCCCGGACCGACAGCGTGCTCGGCTCCGCCCTGTCTGTCGACCGAATTAGGTACCGCCCAACCGAGGGTCGACCTGGCAAGCTCTGCGGCATGACGACGGACGCGGAGACGCCCAGCAAGACGCCATCGCCGGAGCATCACGAAGGGACGCTGGAGCATCGCTTCTGGCAACGGCCGGTCCTGGTCTTCGACTTCCTCGAAGACATCGGCTACGTCGCCGTGGCGCTCTTCCTACTCGCTCTGGCCGTGTACGTCCTCTACCACACGCTGATGCAGTTCACGCACAGCGGCTACACCTATGCCGTCCGCACATCGGATGTGCTCAATGGGATCCTGCTGGTGATCATCCTCGCCGAGATCCTGCGCACGGTGGTCTCCCACCTGGAGAACGCCGGCTTCCAGCTGAAATCCTTCCTGATCATCGGGGTGATCTCCGGGGTCCGGCACATCCTCATCGTCGGCGCCCAGCTCTCCCTCGGCGTGGAGACCGGCGCGACCTTCCTGCACTCGCAGATCGAGCTGGGCGTGAGTGCCGGGACCGTCATCGTGCTCGTCGTTGCCTTGCTGCTCGTGCGGATGAGCGACGCCGACAAAGACTCCCCGGATTGAGCGTGCTGATCACCGTGGTCGGAGACGCCGCTCACTGATGCGGCCGCGTTGGGCGACCACGCCCGCGGTGCTGCGGGTCCTCTCGATCCTGGTGGTGGCGACCATGATCGTTGCGGGCTTCGTCGACGTGGCGGCCGTACACCACCGTCGTCGCGGCCTCCGGGTCGAGGCTCAAGGCCACGCCGTTGTCGCGACAGCCGCCAGCATTCGGACCGACCTCGACGATGCGGCCGTCGCCCGGGCGGCCGATGACCTCGCCACCGCGTCGATCGAGGTCGGCATAGCCAGTCCGGCCGAGCGCGATGTGCTCGCCATGGACGACGCCTTGCCGGGCTACGCCGACGTGCTCGGGACGGATCGCCGTGATGCACCCACCGTGCTCCAACAGATCCTCCCGGCGGACGCCGCTCTTGCCGCCTTCGGCACGAGCGAGCAGGAGCACGGCAGGCTCGCAGCAACGGCATCGGCGGATACGCGATGGGTACTCGGCGTCTCACTGCTGCTCTTGCTGTTGCTCGTCATCTTTCAGGTCTACCTGGTTCGCCGAACCCGGCGCCTCGTCAATCTCGGCCTGGCCGCGTCAAGCCTTGTAGCCATCGTCGTCATGGTGATCGGACTGACCGGTCGTGGGTCGGGTGATCCGGGTCTGATCACCGCCGCGACGGGCGTGGCCGTCGTCATCTGCCTGATCGGAATCCGACCTCGGATCGCCGAATACCGATGACGTAACGGCCACGTTCGCCGGGGGCGACTCGGCTGGGTGCGTCGCGAAACTCGGGTGGGGGTGGGGGGGCCGACCAGGGCTTTTGCTGCCGGAGGGGCGGAGTTTCGCGACGGCCGGCGCGTGGCGGGTGCGCGGGTGGCGGGTGGCGGGTGGCGGGTGTGACTCGCCGAGTTCGCCAACGTCGCCTCACCGAGCGGCTACAACTACGGGGATGAGTTCGCGCCCACTCGCTGCTGTTGTCCTGGCTGCGGGTGAGGGGACCCGCATGCGGTCCTCGCGCCCCAAGCCCCTCCACCTTCTCTGCGGACGGCCGATGGTCGGTCACGTGCTCGACGCTCTTGCCGAGCTGGCGGTCGACCGGGTCGTCGTCGTCGTCGGGCACGGCGCCGAGCGCGTGTCCAAACAGGTCCTGGTCCAGGCGCCCGACGGCCTGCCCCTCGAGTTCGTGGAGCAGCACGTGCAGCGCGGGACCGGTGACGCCGTGTCGGTCGCCCTTACCGGGTTCAACGCTGAGGATGACGACGGCGAGGACGGTGACATCGTCGTGCTGCCGGGCGACACGCCGCTCCTGCGGCCTGCCACCCTCGCCGCCCTCGTGCGACTGCATCGCCAAAGCGACGCCGCGGCGTCGGTGCTGACCGCCGTGCTCGACGACGCCACCGGTTACGGGCGGATCGTGCGGGGCAAGGACGATCGGGTGCTGCGCATCGTCGAGGACGTCGACGCCACCGATGAGGAGCGGCAGATCACCGAGATCAACACGTCGATCTATTGCTTCCGCAGCGCCGTCCTTGCGCCCGCCCTCCGGCGCCTCAGTCCGGAGAACGTGCAGGGCGAGTACTACCTGTCCGATGTCGTGGGCGTCCTCGCCGACGCCGGGTACCGCGTGGTCAGTCTGGTGGCACCCGACCCCATGGAGACGGCGGGCGTCAACGATCGGGCCCAGCTTGCCGTCGCCGAGGCCGAGCTGCGCGACAGGACCAACGAGCGGTGGATGCGACGCGGCGTGACGATGGTCGATCCCGAGCACACCTACATCGACGCGTCGGTCGAGTTGGCCACCGACGTCACCCTGTTCCCGGGCACCATCCTGCGGGGCATGACGGTGATCGGCGCGGGCGCTGAGATCGGGCCACACACCCATCTGGTTGACACCGTCGTGGGGGAGCGCGCCATCGTCGAGTTCACCTCCGCTCGCCAGGCCGCGATAGGAGCCGACGCCAAGGTCGGCCCCTTCGCTACCCTCGACCCTGGGGCGACCCTGCCGGATGGGACCATCACCGGGCCCAACTTCCACAGTTGACCGTCGAGAGAGGCCAGCGTTGACCGTCGAGACTGTTACCCGCAAACGGCTGGTGCTGTTTTCCGGTCGCACCAACCTGCCGCTCGCCGAGGAAGTCGCCGAGCACCTCGGAGTCACGCTCGCCGATCCCGATCTGGTGGACTTCCCCAACAGCGAGATCCGGTGTCGGCTGAGCGAGTCGATCCGCGGCGCGGACGTATTCATCATGCAGAGCCATTCGGCGCCGACGCAGCAATCGATCTGGGAGCAGGGCCTGATGATCGACGCGGCCAAGCGGGCGTCGGCCAAGCGCATCACGGCCGTGTGCCCCTACTTCGGATATGGCCGTCAGGACCGCAAATCTGCGGGGCGGGAGCCGATCAGCGCCCGTCTCGTGTCGGACTTCCTCAAAGTGGCGGGTGCCAACCGTGTCCTCGCCGTCGATCTCCACTCCGGGCAGATCATGGGCTTCTTCGACGGGCCCTTCGACCACATGCTGGCGGCCACCATCCTGGAGTCCTACCTGCGTGACAACGCGCCCTCGGACTTGGTGATCGTCTCCCCTGACACCGGCCGGGCCAAGGTGATGGAGAAGTTCGCCACCCACCTCAACGCCGGCACGGCCATCGTCGACAAGCGTCGCGATCCCATCACCGGCAAGGTCACCACCCGCGGGGTGCTGGGCGACGTCGCCGGGCGGATGTGCGTGATCGTCGACGACGAGATCTCGACGGGTGGGACGATCTGCCAGGCCGCCGAGCAACTGGTCAAAGCCGGCGCCACCGAAGTCTGGGCGCTCGCCACCCACGGCGTGTTGGCCGACCCCGCGGTCGACCGACTCAAAAACTCGGTCCTCAGTCGCGTCGTCGTCACCAACACGGTGCCGATCGGTCCGGAGAAGGAGTTCGACAAGCTCGAAGTCGTCTCCATCGCCCGGGTGATCGCCGACGCCATCGCCGCCGTGTTCGAGGATGCGTCGGTGTCAGAGCTGTTCGGGGGCGAGAACCAGCTCTGATCGCCTACAGTAGACGGCTGCCCCAACGCCGCCTCGTATCGCTCCGGGGCCATCGCTGACCTCGGAGGTCCCGCAGTGCCCGACATCGTGCTTGCCGCCGATACCACCCGCCTCACCGGCAGCCGCAACAGCCGCAGGTTGCGCCACACCGGCCGCATCCCCGCCGTCGTCTACGGCCACGGCGTCGACAGCACCGCCGTCTCGGTCGACGCTCGTGCCCTCCGGTCGGCGCTGTCGACCTCCGCCGGGCAAAACGCCGTCTTCGAGCTCGACATCGACGGCACCCACCACCTGGCCATGGCCAAGGTCGTCGACCACCACCCGATCCGGCGCACCGTCGCTCACGTCGACTTTTTGGTCGTCAACCGCGACGAGAAGGTGACGGCCGACGTCCCCGTCGTGGTCGTCGGCGAGTCCGAGGCGGTCAAGTTCGACGGCGGCATCATCGAGCAGTTGGTCCACGCCCTGACGGTCTCCATGCTTCCGAGCCGGATCCCCGATGCCATCGAGCTGGACATCACCAACCTCGGCCCCGGCGACTATGTGCGTGTCGGCGAGCTCACGCTGCCGGCCGGGGTCACCACCGACGTCGATCCTGAGACGATCGTGGTCCACGCCGCCCACGCCGCCGAGCTGGCCACCGAGGAGGCGGCCGCACCAGCCGCCGCCGAGGGTGGCGCCGACGGTCCCGATGGGGCGCCTGCAGCCGACGGGGGCTGACCTCGGCGGTGTTGGGGCGAGGTCAACGGGCTGACCGTCGCGTCGCCGCCGAGGGCGCCGACCTGCTCGTGGTCGGCCTCGGAAATCCGGGCGCCGAGTACGCCGGGACGCGCCACAACGTCGGGGCCGACGTCGTGGCTCTTCTCGCGTCGCGCCACGGCGAGCGGCTCCGTGGCGGCAAGGAACACTCGCTGTCGGCCCAGGCCAGGATCGACGGCCACCGCGTCGCCCTGGCCTTCCCGCAGACGTACATGAACGACTCGGGGCGAGCCGTCGCCGCCCTCCTGCGTCGCCACGGCATCGACGATCTCAGTCGCCTGGTCGTCGTCCACGACGAGCTCGACCTGCCCGTTGGGCGCCTCCAGCTCAAAGAAGGCGGCGGCATCGCCGGCCACAACGGTCTGCGCTCCATCAAAGAGCACGTCCACAGCGTCGACTTCGTTCGCATCCGCATCGGGATCGGTCGTCCGCCCGGTCGCCAGGAGGGGGCCGACCACGTCCTGCGACGGCCGACCAAGGCGGAGCGAGATGAGCTCGAGGTGGTCATCGCCGAGGCCGCCGACGCCGTCGAGTTGATCCTCGCCGAGGGCACGGCGGCGGCCATGAACCGCTTCAACCAGCGCCCCACCTGAGCCCGTGTCCGCCCTTGTCGGCCCGCCGGGCTGCGGCCGGGGTGAGCGGTAGCGTGCCGATCGTGAGTCTCGGCTCCCTACCCCCCCTCCTGGCCGGCGACCCCGACGTCACCGGTCTGGCCGGATCGTCCACGGCCGTGCTGGCCGTGTCCGATGCGGCGCGGGCGTTTGTCCTGGCCGGGCTCATCCGGCTGTCGGCGCGTCGGCCGTTCGTCGTCGTGACTCCCACCACGCCCGACGCCGAGCGGTTGGTGGCCGACCTCGAGACATTCCTGGGCGAGGGTCGCGTCGAGATGTTCCCTGCTTGGGAGACGCTCCCGTTCGAGCGGATCAGCCCAAACGTCGAGACGATGGGTCGTCGGCTACGGGTGCTGTGGCGACTGAGCAACCCTGATCTGCATCCCGAGCGCATGCCCGACGTCGTCGTCACGCCGGCCCGCGCCGTCATCCAACGGTTGGCGCCATCGGCACCGGCGACGGCGGCACCGATCAGCGTGAGGCCCGGCGATCAGGTCGACCCGGCCGATCTTGTCGAGCGGTTGGTCGCCGCCGGTTATCGCCGTGAGTACCAGGCCGAGCACCGCGGCGAGGTGGCCGTGAGAGGTTCGATCGTCGACGTGTTCCCGTCGACCGCTGACCAACCCGTGCGGATCGATCTGTGGGGAGACGAGGTCGACCGGCTCACGACGTTCTCGGTGGCCGACCAGCGATCGCACGGCGACCTCGAAGAGGTCGAGCTCTTCGGTTGCCGCGAGGTCCTGCCGACCGAGGAGGTGCGCGCCCGGGCCACCGAGCTCATGGCCGCCGAGCCTTGGGGTCGTGAGCAGTGGGAACGCCTGGCTGAAGGCCACATCTTCGAAGGCATGGAGTCCTGGCTCCCCTGGGTGGTGCCCGTCGAAGAAGTCCTCGCCGATCGGCTGGGGAGCTCGGCACAGATCGTGCTGATCGAACCCCGCCGGATGCGCGATCGAGCCGGCGAGCTGCTGGCCGAAGAGGAGTCGCTGGCCGAGAGCCTGGCCCAGACCTGGAACGCGACGGGCCACGACGGCTCCGCCTTTCCCCGTCTCCACGTCGCCTTCGATCGGCTGCTGTCGGGCACGGCCGCCCCCGTCTGGCATCTCACCTCCGTACCCGAAGGCCCCGACACGACGGTCGTGCACGCCCAGCAATGGGACCCGGTGGTGGGTGACGGCGCCCATCTGGTCAAGCAGGTCGGGGACCTCGTGCGCGACCGCTACCGGGTGATCGTGTGCGCCGATGGGCGGGGCACCGCCGACCGAATGCTGCGGTCGTTCCGGGAGGCCGGCCTCGACATCAGCGACGCCGCGGCCGACGGTGCGTCGGAGGACGCCGTCGAAGTCGATCTCACCAGGCCGGGCGCCCGGATGACCATCGCCTCGCTGAGCACGGGCTTCATCCTGCCCAGCATCCGCCTGGCCGTCCTGTCCGAGACCGACGTCACCGGTCGCCGCCGGGCCCACCGACGGGCCCGGCCGCGGGCCCGCACCACCGAAGGGTTCTTCGACGACCTGAAGCCCGGCGATCACGTCGTGCACCATCAGCACGGCGTCGCCCGCTATGGCGGCATGGTCAAGCGGGCCATCGGCGGCGCCGAACGCGACTACCTCCTCCTCGAGTATCGAGGTGGCGACAAGCTGTACGTTCCCAGCGATCAGGTCGACGCCGTCCGCCATTACACCGGGGGCGAGACGCCTGCGGTCCATCGCCTCGGTGGCGGCGATTGGGAGAAGACCAAGGCCCGAGTCCGCAAGGTCGTGCGCGAGATTGCCCAAGAGCTCGTCGTGCTCTACCGACGCCGCATCAGCACGCCGGGCCACCCCTTCCCGCCGGACACGCCCTGGCAGCAGGAGTTGGCCGACAGCTTCCCGTACACGGAGACGCCGGACCAGGCCAAGGCCATCGTCGAGGTCACCGAGGACATGGAGTCCGAGCACCCCATGGACCGTCTCGTCTGCGGCGACGTCGGCTTCGGCAAGACGGAGGTCGCCATCCGGGCGGCGTTCAAATGCATCCAGGACGGCAAGCAGGCGGCCATCCTCGTGCCGACGACACTGCTGGCCCAGCAGCACTCGCAGACCTTCGCCGAACGCTACGCCGGGTACCCCGTGCGGGTCGAAGTGCTGAGCCGCTTCCTCACGCCCGCCCAGTCCCGCAAGGTCGTCGAAGGGCTGGCTGACGGGACGGTCGATCTCGTCGTCGGGACGCACAAGTTGCTGTCGGGCGACATCCGTTTCAAGGATCTCGGCCTGCTCGTCGTCGACGAGGAGCAGCGCTTTGGCGTGACCCACAAGGAGGCCATCAAACAGCTCCGCGCCAATGTCGATGTGCTCACGCTGACGGCGACACCGATCCCTCGCACGTTGGAGATGAGTCTCACCGGGATTCGCGATCTCACGCTCCTCAACACGCCGCCGGCCGACCGCCTGCCCATCCTCACCTACGTCGGCGAGTACGACGAGCAGGCCGTGGCTGAGGCCATCCGGCGTGAGCTCCTCCGCGAAGGTCAGGTCTTCTTCGTGCACAACCGTGTGCACGACATCGAGGACGTGACCCGCAAGATCCGTGAGCTCGTGCCCGAGGCGCGGGTCGCCATCGCCCATGGGCAGATGGATGAGGGATCGCTCGAGAAGGTGGTGTTGGACTTCTGGCAAGGGGAATATGACGTGCTCGTCTGCACGACGATCATCGAGTCCGGCATCGATATGCCCACCGTCAACACCATGGTCGTGGATCGAGCCGACCTCCTTGGCTTGGGCCAGTTGCACCAGCTTCGCGGGCGGGTCGGCCGCGCCGGCCAGCGGGCGTACGCCTACCTCTTCTTCCCGCGCGATCGCGAGCTCACCGAGGAGGCTTACGAACGACTCAAGACCATTGGCGAGAACACCGAGCTCGGGTCCGGTTTCAAGATCGCCATGCGCGACCTGGAGATCCGCGGCGCCGGCAACCTTCTGGGCGCCGACCAGAGCGGTCACATCGCCGCGGTGGGATACGACCTCTACGTGCAGATGGTGAGTGAGGCCGTCGCCGAGCTCAAGGGGGAGGAGGTCCGCGAGCCGGCCGAGATCCGTCTCGAGATCCCCCTCGACGCCTTCCTCTCGCCCGAGTACGTGGGGCGGGAGGATCTCCGGATCGAGGCCTACCGGCGGCTGGCCGGTGTCGTCACCCAGACCGAGGTGGACGACATCAGTGCGGAGTGGAGCGACCGGTTTGGGCCGCCGCCGCCGGCGGCACAAGCCCTTTTGCGCGTGGCCCGGCTGCGGGCCGAGTGCGCGCGCATCGGCGTGCGCGAGGTAGCCGTCGCCAAGGAGGTGGCGAGGATCAGCCCCCTCCACCTGAAGACGAGCCAGATGGTCCGTCTCGAGCGGCGCTTCCCGAAGGCCATCTACAAAGAGGATCTCGGTCAACTCCTGTTGCCGATGAGCCTGTCGGGGACTCGGGCGTCGAAGTTGGACCCTGCCGACTTCCTTGTCGCCGTGCTCGGCGAGCTGGTGCCCGCCGATGTTGCCGCCGTCACCGGTGGCTGAGGCGCCTGGAGACCAGTAGCCGAATGGGGCCGGCCGAATGGGGCGGGCGAGATCCCTTCGCTACGCTGCCACCGCCGTGAGACCCGCTCGCCGCGCCATCCTTGCCATCGCCCTCGCCGGTCTCGGGCTGACGGTCGCCTCCTGCCAGTCGGTCACCCCGTACGCGGCCATCGTCAACGGGACGCCGATCAGTCAGAGTGAGCTACTTCGCGAGCTGCACGCCCTCAACTCCAACGCCACCTTCGTGTCGGACTACGACGCCTCGATCGCCCAGGGATCGACCACGGGCGCGGCCACGCGGCTACCGGTCTTGACGACCGACACGGCGGCGCCGGTCTACTCGCAGAGCTTCGCCTCGGTCGTGTTGTCGACCGACATCCAGGCCGCGGTCATTGCCGCGGAGGTACAGCGTCGCCACCTCGAGCCCAACGCCGCCACGGTCGCTGCGGCCAAGACGGAGGCGGCTGGACAGTTCGGATCGGACCCGACGGTGTTTGGGCAATTCCCCACGTGGTTTCAGACGCTCTTCCAGGAGCGCACCGCTCAGGAAGACGCGCTCCGCAAAGCCATCGGGACGGTGCCGTCAGATCCTGCGGCCGTCGACGCGTTCTACAACGCCAACCAATCTGACTTCATCACCACTGAGTGCGTGTCGCACATCCTGGTCAACACCTTGGAGCAGGCTGCGTCCATCCGGGCCCAGATCATGGCGGGCGCCGACTTCGCCACCATGGCCAAGAAGTACTCGATCGACAGCGGGAGCGCCGTCAAAGGTGGCGTCCTCGGTTGCCAGGCGCCGGGCCAATACGTCGCTCCCTTCGAGGAGGTGGCCGACTCGATCCCGGTGGGTCAGCTCAGCGAGCCGGTCCACAGCCAATTTGGTTGGCACCTGATCGAGGTCACGTCCCGTCAGCTGACCCCGCTCGACGCGGCGACGGTGACGGAGATTCAGCAGCATCTTCAGCAGGAGGACCCCGTCAGTGCGTTCCTGACCGTGGCGGCCAAGACCCTCGTCGTGAAGATCAACCCGACCTACGGGACCTGGGATCCGACCAGCTTCACCGTTGACCCGCCGACCACGCCGGCGGCCAACAGTGGGGCGCCCACCACCACGACCCCGCCGGCTAGCAGCAACGGCAGCTCGTCTGGTGAGACCCCTGCGACCGACGCCAACGGCAACCCGGTGACGACGGCGCCTCCGGCGACGGACGCCAACGGCAACCCGGTGACGACGGCGCCTCCGGCGACGGACGCCAACGGCAACCCGGTCCCGACGACGACCCCCTGACGGCGCCGCTCGTGCCCACCCGGCCACTTGTCACCGTCGTGGGTTTGGGTCCGGGCGGTCCCGAGCTTCTGACGGCGGCAACGGTCGAGGCGATTGCGGCGGCGCCAATCAGATTCCTCCGCACCTTCCGGCACCCCGCGGCGATAGCGGTCCCTGACGCCCACACGCTCGACCACCACTACGAGTCCGCCCAAACCGTCGCCGACGTCTATCCGGCGATCGTCGAGGAGCTCGTCGTCGCCGCCCAACGCCACGGCGAGATCCTCTACGCGGTGCCAGGTTCGCCGGCTGTGGCCGAACGCACGGTGGAGTTGCTCCGCGCCGACCATCGCGTCAGGGTCGTGGTGCTCCCCGCGCTCTCCTGTCTCGACCTGGCCTGGGTGCGGCTGGGCGTCGATCCACTGGCGGAGGGCGCCCGGATCGTCGACGGTCACCGATTTGAGGTCGAGGCGGCTGGGGAGCGCGGCCCCCTTCTCGTGCTCCAGTGCGACAGGCCGGACGTCTTGTCCACCATCAAACTCTCGATCGACGAAGTGCACGACGGCAGGGCTGTCACCGTGCTCCAGCGCCTCGGGCTGGCCGACGAGCACATCGAGACGATCCCGTGGTCCGCCATCGACCGGGTCACGCCCGACCATCTGACGTCGCTGTGGATCCCCGAGATGGCCGTCCCGGTGGGCGGCGAGCTCGTCCGCTTCGCCGAGCTCGTCCGCACCCTGCGCGAGCAGTGCCCGTGGGATCGCGAGCAGAGCCATGCCAGCCTGCGGCCCTACTTGTTGGAGGAGACCTACGAGGTATTGGAGGCGATCGACGATCTCGACGGCGACGACGGGTGGGTGCACCTGGAGGAGGAGCTCGGTGACCTTCTCTTCCAGGTCTACTTCCACGCGACGCTGGCGGCCGAGGAGGGGCAGTTCACCCTGGCCGACGTGGCTCGAGGTATCCACGACAAGTTGGTCAGCCGCCACCCGCACGTGTTCGGGGGCGAGGCGACCAGCTGGGAGGAGCTCAAGCAAGCCGAGAAGTCACGGGACAGCGCCATGGACGGGGTGCCAGCCGCCCTCCCCGCCTTGGCTCACGCCCAGAAGGTGCAGCGCCGAGCGGCATCGGTCGGCTTTGACTGGGACGACGTGGACGGTGCGTGGCCCAAGGTCCTCGAGGAGATCGACGAGGTGCGCGGCGCGGCCGACGACGAGTTGGAGGGAGAGCTCGGCGACTTGTTGTTTGCCTGCGTCAACGTGGCCCGCCATCTCGGGGTGGACGCCGAGATGGCGCTACGGGGCGCCACGGCAAAGTTCGGCCGCCGCTTCCGCGAGGTGGAGGCGCTCGCCAAAGCCAGAGGGATCGATCTGGCCGGCGCCGGACTGGCGGCACTCGACGCGCTGTGGGACGAGGTTAAGACAGGCCCGTCCGACTCGCCCGAGGGTGGGGGCCCAGCCGTTGCTTGAGGGTCGCCAGGCGATCGTCCCAGGCTCCACCGACGCCCGCCATCCAGGCCGCAGCCGGCGTAAGAGCGCCGGGCTCGAGCTGATACCGATGCTCGCGACCCACCCGGTGACCCCCGACCAGCCCGGCATCGGCCAGCGTGGCCAGATGCTTGACGATCGCCTGGCGGGTCATCGGGAACGCCGCCGCTAGCTGCGTCGCCGTCGCCTCGGCGTCGCGCGTGAGAGCCTCGATGAGGGCGCGGCGCGTCGGGTCGGCGAGGGCGGCAAAGACGGCCGACGTGTCGTCGATGGTCGGCGTGAGCTTTGCCGTGGGATTGGGGCTCATGCCCGCACTGATGCCAGCGACGACGCCTCGAATCGCCACGATGTGATCGAGGCTTGCGTCGTGACGACCGAACGTTCGACAACGGTCAGGCGCACGAGCTCTCCGTCGGGGACGAGCGACAGCTCGACCGAGCTGACCTCGCCATCCTCGTCCGACCAAAGCCAACTCAGTCGCTCGCCGGGCTCGACGGCGGTGACGAGCAACGAGCGCGGCCCGTCGGGTAGATCGGCGTGGCCCACACCACCGGGACGCACGTCGAGCTCGACCGGTCCGCCCAACCACTCGCCGAGCTCGGCCGGACTGCTCACGGCATCCCACGCGCGGTCCACGTCGGTATCGAGCGAGACGGTCCGGGTGACGGTGACGGGTTCGGGAGACGCGGCCATATTCCCCTCCTCGGGAAGTGCAACCAAGAAGTTGCACAGTTGGTAACCTGCAACCACATCGTTGCACAAAGGAGGAGCCTTGTCCGGATATCTCGTGCCCACCGTCCTCGAGCAGACCAGTCGAGGGGAGCGGGCGTACGACCTGTACTCGCGGCTGCTGAAGGACCGCATCATCCTGCTGACGACCGAGGTCGACGACGCGAGCGCGTCGCTGCTCGTGGCCCAGCTGCTGCACCTGGCGTCGGAGGATCCGACCAAGGACATCTCGCTGTACGTCAACTCGCCGGGCGGGTCGGTGACGTCGTTCTTTGCCATCTACGACACCATGCAGCTGATCGTTCCCGACGTGGCGACCTACTGCATGGGCATGGCGGCCTCGGCGGCGGCCGTTGTCCTCGCGGCCGGCGCTCCGGGCAAGAGGTTCGTGCTCCCCAACGCTCGGGTGCTGATCCACCAGCCGCACGGTGGCGTGCAGGGGCAGACGGCCGACATCGAGATCCAGGCTAGGGAGATGGCCTTCATGCGGAGGCGGCTCAACGAGTTGCTCGCCTTCCACAGCGGCCAGCCGCTGGAGCGGGTCACGACCGATACCGACCGGGACTACATCATGAGTGCCGATGAAGCCGTCGCCTACGGGATGGTCGACCATGTCGTGACGGGCGCGGTCGTGCCCGGGGTGGGCGCCGCCGCCTGAGCGGTGCTGGGGCTCGGCCCGCCCCGTCCGCTACTTTTGCAACACCAACCTCACGAGTCACACCGGCGTGAAGGACGGCCACGGCAGGAGTACGCGCATGAGCGGGATCGAGGACATCGTCGGACGTGAGGTCTTGGACTCTCGCGGCAACCCCACCGTCGAGGTCGAGGTGACCCTCGAATCGGGCGCCGCGGGCCGAGCCATCGTGCCGTCGGGTGCCTCCACGGGCGCCCTCGAAGCGGTCGAGCTCCGAGACGGCGGGTCCCGATTTGGTGGCAAGGGCGTCTTGCAGGCCGTCGACAACGTCAACGGTGAGATCGCCGACGCCCTCACCGGTCTGGAGGGCCTTGATCAGCGCACCGTCGACTCGCTGCTCGTCGATCTCGACGGGACGAGTGACAAGGGGCGGCTCGGTGCCAACGCGCTCCTCGGTGTGTCGCTCGCTGTGGCTAAGGCGGCCGCCGACGAGGTCGGGCTGCCGCTCTTTCGCTATGTCGGCGGCGCCAATGCTCACGTCCTGCCGGCGCCGATGATGAACGTGCTCAACGGCGGCGTGCACGCTGACAACAACGTCGACATGCAGGAGTTCATGGTCATGCCCGTCGGCGCCGCCTCGTTCAGCGAGGGCCTGCGCTGGGGCGTCGAGACGTACCAGGCTCTGAAGAAGCTGCTCCACAGTCGGGGGCTGTCGACGGCGGTCGGGGACGAGGGCGGGTTCGCTCCCAACCTGTCGTCCAACGAGGAGGCCATCCAAGTCCTCGTGGAGGCCATCGGCGCCGCCGGCTTCGTCCCCGGCGAGCAGGTGGCGATCGCCATGGACCCGGCGTCGACCGAGTTCTACCGCGACGGCGAATATGTCCTCGCCGGCGAGGGCCGCTCGCTCTCTTCGGCCGCCTTCTCTGCCTACCTCACCGACCTCTGCGACCGGTATCCGATCGTCTCGATCGAGGACGGGATGGCCGAGGAAGACTGGGACGGGTGGGGGCTGCTCACTGCCGCCCTGGGCTCGCGCGTGCAACTCGTCGGGGACGACATCTTTGTCACCAACGTGGACCGTTTGTCGCGCGGCATCTCCGTCGGTGTGGCCAACGCCGTGCTGGTCAAGGTCAACCAGATCGGCACGCTGACCGAGACGCTCGACACCGTTGGGCTCGCCACTCGATCGGCCTACGGAAGCGTGATGAGCCACCGGTCCGGTGAGACGGAGGACTCGACTATCGCCGACCTCGCTGTCGCCACCAACTGCGGGCAGATCAAGACCGGCGCACCGGCACGTTCGGATCGGGTCGCCAAGTACAACCAACTGCTTCGCATCGAGGAGCTCTTGGGGGACACGGCCCGTTATTGGGGTCGCGCCGCTCTGGCGTCGCGGGGGACGACGCCGTGAAAGACCCGTCGCCTCGGCCGCGCCCTCGGGTCGGCGCGAGTGGCGCCGTGGCGCAACCGGCGCGGGGGCGGCGGGGTGGTCAGACGGTCACCGCGTCTCGATCAAACGCGCCGCCGAAGCCGCCGCGGGCAAAATCGGCCCCGGTCAAGGCGCGGGCCCAGTCGTCGAAGGCCCAGTCGGCGAAGGCCCAGTCGGCGAAGGCGGGGCGTCGCCCGCCCTCACGGGGAGCGACGTCGACACCGGCGGCCCGCCCGCCGCTGTGGGTCACCGCGGCTCGGATCGGGGCGTGGGTCGGTGGCGGTGTGGCTGTCGTCGTGGTCCTCGTCGTGTTCGTCTTCCCGACGCGCACCTATCTGGAGCAGCATCACCAGATCGAGCTGACTGCGGCGCAACTCCGTGCCACCGATCAGGCCAACGCCACGATGGCGGCCGAGGCTCAGAAGCTCCAGACCGATGCCGAGATCGAGCGCCTGGCCCGCGAGCAGTACCACCTCGTCCGGCCCGGCGAGGAGGCGTTTGGCATCCTTCCCGCTGCGGCTCCTTCGACGCCGACGAGCCTCGCGACAGCGGCGGCCGCGCACTCGTCATCGGGGGCCGGCGGTTGGTGGCACGACCTGACCTCGTGGTGGCCCTGAGGACAGGCGTGCCACGATGGGCTGATGACCCCAGGCGTGGCTTCGGTGCCTCCCGGCGACCTCGCCCGGGTTGAGGAGCTGCTCGGCCGGCCACCACGGGGCCGCTTCACTGTTGTCGTGCGGTCCTCGGCGGGCGAGCCGGTCGTCATCCGCAACGCACCGTTCCTCGACGATGGCACGCCGATGCCGACCCTCTATTGGTTGGTCGGTCCGGCCGAGATCGACGCCGTGGGTCGCCTCGAGTCCGAGGGCGGGGTGCGCCGGGCGGAGCGAGAGGTTGGCCCGGCTGCCTTGGAGGACGCCCACCGGCGCTACGCGGCCGAGCGCGACGCCGACATTGCGCCCGGCCACGCCGGGGCGCGACCGACGGGGGGGGTGGGTGGCACTCGTACCGGGGTGAAGTGCCTCCACGCTCACTACGCCTGGTATCTGGCCGGGGGCGACGATCCCGTAGGCCGGTGGGTCGCGGCACGACTGGCCCCGCCCAATGGGTGACGCCGCGAGTGAGGTCGCGGGTGAGGTCGTCGCCGCCATCGATTGTGGGACCAACTCGACCCGCCTGCTTGTCACCGACGGCGAGCACACCATCCAACGGCTCATGCACATCACCCGGTTGGGCGAAGGCGTCGACGCGACGGGCCGCCTGGCGCCGGCCGCCATCGACCGGACGCTGGCTGTCCTCGCCGACTACCGGCGGGTCATGGACGACCACGGGGTGTCCCGAGTGCGGATGACGGCGACGTCGGCTGCTCGCGACGCGACCAACCGTGATGATTTCTTCGGTCCGGCGACCACCGCGATCGGGACCGAGCCTGAGTTGTTGAGCGGGCTCGAGGAGGGGCGGCTGGCGTTTGCGGGAGCCACGGCCGACCTCGATCGAGGCGACGGTCCCTTCTTGATCGCCGACATCGGAGGGGGGTCGACCGAGCTGATCATCGGGACCGACGAGCCGGTGGGGGTGTACTCCATGGACGTCGGGTGTGTACGGCTCACCGAGCGGTTTGTGCATCACGACCCCGCCCAGCCCGAGGAGTTGGTGGACGCCTTGCGCGAAGTCCGGGACCAGATCGAGGACGCCGTCCGTGCCGTCCCGGCGCTGGAGACCCCGGCGCGGATGGTCGGCCTGGCGGGCACGGTCACGACGGTGGCCGCGGTCGAGATCGGATTGGCCACCTATGACCGGGACCGCATCCACCATTTCTGGCTGACCCGGGCCGCGGCGGAGGACGTCTACCGCACGCTGGCCACGCAGCACCGCGCCGACCGCCTCGGCAACCCGGGGCTGGAAGAGGCGCGAGCCGACGTCATCGTCGGCGGTTGCGTCGTGCTTGTCGCCCTGCTCAGGTTCTTCGACAGCGAAGGTTGTCTTGTGTCAGAAGCAGACATCCTCGATGGTCTGGCCATGAGCCTGCTCAGGGCTGGCTGAGGGCCCGGTCGGCGCGGGCGAGGGTCATCGCCCACGTATCCGACGCGCGGCGCAGAGCGATCAGGCGGTCGCCAAGAGTCGGTGGCGCGATGGTCTCGACCGCGGCCGGCTCTAACGAGGCCGCTGCCGGCTCGACTGCAGGCGCGGCGCCGCCCGATCGAGCGGCGGCCCGACGTTGGGCCCAGGTACCAACGAGCCGCCATCCCAGGCAGACGACGAGCACGTCGACAGCCAGCCCGGCCAGGATCAACACGCGTCCAAGTATTGGCCACACGGGGCGGAGGCGGTGTGGATCGGCGGGCCCGGCGGGCCGCCAGCGCGGTAGGGCTTGCGGGCCAATACCATGCCCGCATGTCACACGACGGCTCTCGTCCGGTCTCGTGTTGAGCCACGCGAGCTCGCTCGAGATCAGAGGTCGCCGAGTCGCTCTGCGGCCGCTCGGGGTCGAGGATTTCGACGCCTGGCGGGAGGTCCGTCGTCGCTGCGGGGACTGGCTGTTGAAGTGGGAGCCGGCCCGTCTCGAGGGTTACCCGGACCCGGTGGAGGACCGGCGTACTTTTGCCGCCCGGTGCGGGGCCCGTGAGCGTGAGCGCCAGATGGGGAGCGGCTTCGGTTTCGGTGTCTTCGTCGGGGCTCGCTTCGCCGGCGAGATCAACCTGTCGGGCGTCCAGCGGGGCCCGTTCCAAAACGCATTCATCGGCTATTGGATCGATCAGGCCGTCGCCGGGCAGGGGTACACGCCGGAGGCGGTGGCCGTGCTCCTGCGCTTCTGCTTCGAGGAGCTCGGACTGCACCGCATCCAGATCTCGATCATCCCCCGCAACGCGCCGAGCCGCCGGGTCGTCGCCAAGCTGGGATTACGCGAGGAAGGTGTCGCTCAACGCTTCCTCGAGATCAACGGCGTCTGGGAGGATCACGTCTGCTATGCCATCACGGCCGAGGAGTGGTGGGTGCGGCGTGAGGAGATCGGCCGCGACTGGTTTTGAGGCCCGGTCGTCACACCTAGCGGGCGCTGATCTTGGCCTGCATGGCGGCGATCCGCTCAGCGAACTCCGGCTGTGCCATCGACCAGAGCTGGGCTTCGAGCTCGACATCTACCGCGTCGTCGTGCGAGTCGACGCCGGCGACGGCCGAGAGGGTGGCCTTGAGTCGCCGAGCGAGTGCGGGCGGGGCGGCGGCTGCCCGCCCTGCCAGCGTGGCGGCGTGATCGAGCAACGCCTCGTCGTCGACGCACCGCCACACGAGTCCGGCCCGCTCGGCCTCGGCCCCGTCGAGCACCTCACCAAAGAGCACGGCGGCGGCTGTCGCCTGCGGTCCGGTGATGCGGCGCATCATCCAGGTGTGGCCGCCGCCGGGGTGCAGACCGAGTTGGAGGAAGCGGGTGTCGAACTTTGCTCGCCGGCCGGCGAGGCGCAGGTCGCAGCACAGGGCCAGATTCATCCCGGCGCCCACGGCCGCTCCGTTGACGGCGGCGATGGTCGGCAGAGGCGAGCGGCCGACGCGCAGGAAGCCCTCGTAGATGCCGCGCAGCCCGGCCTCGGACGGTGACGACCCGAGATGGGAGAGGTCGGCTCCGGCGCAGAACGCGGGTGGTGCTCCGGTGATCACCACGGCGCCCACACCTTCGTCGGCCTCGAGGCGGTCGAAGGCGGCGACGAGCTCATCGATCATCGGAGGAGTCAAGGCGTTGCGGCGATCCGGGTCATTGACCGTCACGAAGGCGACGCGCGGCGCTCGTGTACCGAGTGAGACCTCGACCAGACTCATGGTGCATTCCCATCGTTGTCACGGACGATCGCCGGCGAGTGCCGGAAGAACTGCTCGACGTCTTGCTCGTACTTGTACGAGGGCCGTCGCGATCCCACGGTGCTTTGCAGTCGGAGGGCGCCGGCGAAGTTTCGGACGGCGCCGGCCGAGGTGTATCGGTAGACGAAGCCGGCGGATTTGAGGCGGCGGTTGTCGACGCCGCGACCGTATCGCAGCAGGTCGAGCAGCTCCTGGGGAAGCTCGACGTTGACGCGGGACAGCGGTGCGGCCGCCCACTCCGTCAGGATTGGCGGCATGGGAACAAGGCGCTTGCCGCAGATCGCCGCCACCTCGCTCCACGGGAGGCGCCCGTCGCCGGCCACGTTGTAGATGCCGGCCAAGTTGGACCGGGTGACGAATTCGATCGAACGGACGACGTCGTCCTCCTCGACGAACTGGAAGAGCGGGTCGAAGCCGAAGATGCACGGGACGAGGGGGAGTTGGAGAGCCCTGGTGATCGGCGTGACGATGTCGGTGCCGACGACGTTGGAGAAGCGCAGCAGGGTGACCGTCACGTTGGGGTTGTCCTCGGCGAAGTCGCGTAGGTAGCTCTCGGCCTCGACCAGCGAGAGCTCGACGCGGCTGCGAGCGGCGCCCACGCGCGACATCTCTTCGCGGAACCACGTCGGGTCCTTCCACGACGATCCGTAGACGAGGGTCGACGATTTGACGACGACTTGTCGGACTGAGGTGCCGGGGGCACCGGCCGCGGCCAGCAGGTTCATGGTCCCGATGACGTTTTGCTCGTGCAGCTGACGAGCATTTGCCCGGGTCGAGTCGACGACGAGGAAGGTATGCAAGATGGTGTCGACCTGCGTCGCCTTGACGATGCGGTTGAGGATCGAATAGCTCTGGTCGGCCCGGACGAACTCCGTCCGCTCCAACGGAACGACCGGATCAACGGTGTCGACGCCGACAATCAGCTCGATGTCAGGATCCTTCTCCAGGGCTTCGGCTACCCGCCCACCCCAAAAAGAACCGAGGCCGGTGACGAGGACTCGACGACCCATGGGTGGCCCGCGCCTCAGCCGAACCAGACGCTGCGGCGCACGCGCAGCATCCCGTACAGCGCTTCTTGTAGCCGGCCCCGAATGTTTTCCGCCTCTTCCATGACGCGACTCTTGGAGTAGCGCTCCTGGTCGGGGGGGACGTCGAAGGTGACCGGATCGAGCACCTTGAGTCGGAACTTGGCCGGGAACGGCAGCAGGCCAAGCGGTCCGAGCAGCAGCATGTTGGCGGTAATCGGCGCGTATGGCGCGCCGACCGCTTTGGCGATCCCGGGAATCTTGGCCACCGTCGGCATGGCCTCCTCGGACCCGACCACGGCGATGGGGATGATGGGCACGCCCGCTCGCATGGCGATCTCGACGAAGCCGCCCCGACCGAAACGTCGCAGCTGATAGCGCTCGCCGTACAACTTGCCGGTGCCCTTGGTCCCTTCCGGGAACACCAGCACGAGCTGGCCCTGCTCACGGAGGAGCCGATAGGCGTTTTGCGGGTGGGCAGCGACGCCGCCGACGCGTGACCACATGGTCCCGACCAGGGGGATGGCTTTGAACATGTGGTCGGCGAGCCCGTACACGGGACGGTGCAGCTCGGTCTCGATGCCATGCATGATCACCGGCGCATCCGACGGGATCGCACCGGCGTGGTTGGCCACGATCAGGGCCGGGCCGGACAAGGGGATCTTGTCGAGCCCTTCCCACTCGACGCGAAACCAGCGCCGATACAGCGGCTCGTAGAGCCGCCGCGCCAGCTCGCGCATGTGCTCCGATCGACCCCACTCGTCGACGTCGGACCGGCGGGGGTCGACGGGGGTCTCCGGGTCGGGACCGCCGAGCCGAAGGTGCACGAGTGCGCCCGGGCGGGCCGTCTCGGCCGTCACTTCGCTTCTGGCCAAGGCGAGACAGACTATCGGCTCGACCGTCACGGACGCCCGCGGCCACGGTGGGTCTCATATCAGTCGTCCGCCCCCTGCCGATCGGCAGCAGCGGGACAGTCGGCAGCGGCCGGGCACCACCGACAGGCCACCCCGGCGCGGAGATCGGGAGCTTGTCCGGCTTCGATGGCGACGAGCTTGGCGGCGGCGGCGAGGGTGCGGCGAGCCGCCACCAGCAGGACGTCCTCGTCCACGTCCTCTGCCACCCAGGTGCCGCTGTCGAGGGAGAACGTCGCCAGCCGGTGGGGCGGCACCCCTACTCGGATCGTCTCCAGAAGCGCATAGAAGCGCAGGTCCTCGGCGTGCACGGGCTGGGCTCGCCCCGTCTTGAAGTCAACGATCAGGACCCGCGCCGTCGTCCCGTCGGCCCGCCCGAGCGCCAGGTCGACCTTGCCCCGCAGCACGACCCTCCCTCCGCAGAGATCGACGGTGAGTCCGGACTCCAGGCGGGGCCGCCACGCACGCTGGAGCGTCGGGAACGTGTCCTCGAACTTCACCAGCCAGTCGGCCGCCGCCCCCCGCAGCTCGGCGATCTCCCCCGCCGGCGCGTCGAGCAGCCAGGTCCGGATGCCGCGGTCGGTCGAGTCGATCAGGCGCTCGATGGCGAGGTCAACGAGGTCGAGCGGCGCCGGCCTGCCACGCAGGGTGAGGGACAGCTCGACGGCCTTGTGGGCGACCGTGCCGCGCGCCGCGCTCGCCGACCAGCTGAATGGGGCCGCCCGCTCGGCCACCAGCCATCCGCCACACGTATGGATTTGGGCGACCGTGCGCTTGGCCATGAGCAAGGAGTCGGCGGGCTGCCGGTCGGCGACCAACGGTCCGAGTCCGACCTCCAACATGGAGCGGAGCTCGGCGCCGATGGCGGGATCGAAACGCCGCCGGGCGCCCCCTCGGGCGAAGAGCTCGGCGGCCACCCGCAGCTGGGTTGGCGTCGCCCCCAGGCCGGGTCGTGTCGTGGGGTTGCTTGCCGGCGGAAGGGTGGCGGTTGTGGTCAACGAGCTCATGTCATCAGGGTACGAAGGGGGGGTGACGGTCACGTCGGCGGAGGCGAATATGGCCCGGTTGGCGGGAGGCTGTCACCCCGGCTCGGCATCATCGAGCGCATGCAGTCAGATACCGTCACATTCAGCGCCGCCGTACGGGCGGTCGGTCAGGAGGCCCGCCGGATGGGCCTCGCCGTCCCCGGCTTCAGGTCGCCCCCGGGGCTGGTCGGTGTCGACCGGACCATCCGCCGACCGCACGGTGAGCCGATCATCGCCATCCGCGTGCGCGGCCGTCCGGCTGCTGACATCGTCGCTGACATCGTCGAGGGCGTCCTGGTGGCCAACGACGTGTCGCGAGTCGACGGGCGGCGCCTCCGCCACAGCCTGCTCGAGGCCGTCGAAGGTTCGATTCGATCGGCGGCCTGACGGTTCATCGACGGCCCGCCCGAGATATGTGAAGATACGTTCATCTCCGGGGGGTTCGGTGGCACCAAGCAACATCGGCGTGTCAGACAAGGCGTGGTGGGTGGGAACGGCCGCCGCGCCGTCGATTCGGTACCCCGGGCCGTACCAACGCCGGTCGACCTACGTGCCGGTAGGGGACGGCACGCGAATCGCCGTTCACGTCTTCACCCCGCTGGGTGTGCCCGCCGCCGAGAAGCTCCCGACGGTGATGTGCGTGACGCCGTACTTCAGCATCATGGAGTATCGGACGCCGATCGCCGCCAAGCTGGCCTCGAAGCTGGCCATGGCGGGCGGTCTCGAGACGGCCAAAAACCTGAGCCCCTACGGCTTCGCCGTCGCCCTCGTCGACGGCCGCGGATCCGGCGCGTCGTTCGGGCAACGGGACACCGTGTTCATGCGCCAGATGGTGGACGACATGCCCCACGTGATCGACTGGATCGTCGCCCAGCCGTGGTCCAACGGTCGCGTCGGCGCAACCGGTGTGTCAGCCGTCGGGATGACCGCCGAGTGGCTGGCCACGCTCAAACATCCGGCGCTGCGGGCGATCATGGCGCGCTTCACCGTCTTCGACGTCTTCAGCGGCACGCACCCGGGCGGGCTCACCCCTTCCACCTTCATGCAGGACATAGGTCGGCTCTTGCACTGCATGGACGCGAACCGCCTCGGTGACATGCCCGAGTCCGCTGTCCAGCGCGCGGTCCTGCGGGCCCTCGTCAAAGGCGTGCAGCCCGTCGATGACGACGGCGACCGCAGCATGCTCGCCGCGGCCGCGGCCGAGCACGCCGGCAACGGTTACCTCGATGTCGACCTCGTCGCGGTCACCAACCGCGACGATCCCATGCCGTCGGAGCCGACCGCGACGATCGACGCGCAGTCCCCCTTCGTCTATGCGACGGACATGATCGAGTCCGGCGTGGCGGTCTACGCCGAGGCCGGCTGGGGTGACGGTGGGTTCATCCGCGAGATGATCAGCCTCTACAACACCGTCAAAAACCCCGGCAACCGCATGGTCATCGGCCCCTGGCCCCACGGTGGCCGGTGGTACGCCAGCCCGCTCGTCGACAAGAAGACCCCCACCCACTTCGACCACTTCGCCGAGATGGCGCGGTTCTTCGACCTGCACCTTCGCGACGTCGACGACGGGATCGGCGCCGAGCCACCGATCCACTACTTCACGACGGGCGTGGAGCGTTGGAAGACAAGCGACCAGTGGCCGCCGCCCGGGGTCGCCTACGAGTCGCGTCACTTCGGGGCGGGCGGCGCGCTCCTCGAGAGCGCTCCGGAGACCCCATCCGTCGACGCTCACCGGTTTGACATGAGCGCGACCACAGGGCCGGACAGCAGGTATGGGCGGCACCTCGCCGGCGGTCGCTTCCCTGTCCGCTATCCGGATCGGGCCGCGCGCGACCGCACGCTGCTCACCTACACCTCGCCCCCGCTGCGAGCGGATCTCGAGGTGACGGGAAGTCCGCTGGTCCATCTGTTCGCGTCGTTTTCGACGCCCGACGCGGCCGTGTTCGTGCACCTTGAGGACGTCGCTCCCGACGGAGTTGTGCGTCACGTCACCGACGGGTTGATGAGCGTCGGCCGGCGCACCATCAGCCCCGAGCCGCCGCCCTACTGGCTGCCGGGTCCGTGGCGATCCCTGCGGGCGGACGAGTGGACTGCGGCCACGGCGGACGAGGTCGTCGAGCTGAGCTTCGACCTCTTCCCCACGTCGCACACCTTCTTCGCCGGTCACGCGCTCCGCGTCGCCATCGCGGGAGCCGACACCGACACGATCATGACGCTGCCGACTCGCGGCGGCATCCCCGAGATCAGCGTGCAGCTGGGCCGCAAGGGGTCCTTCATCGAGCTCCCGGTGATGCGGTGAGCCTGACGATCGCCGGCTTCCAGATACAAGGTGCCGTCCTCGCCCTCGGTGCCATCACGGGCATGACGTACGGGATCCTCGGCGTCGGCCTCGTGCTGATCTATCGCTCCAACCGCATCATCAACTTTGCGTACGGCGAGATCGGCGCATTCGGTGCTGCCGTGCTGAGCCTGCTGGTGATGCGGTTCCACGTCTTCTACTGGATCGCGTTCATCGCCGCGCTCGCCACGGGGTGCGCCGTGTCGGCATGCAGCGAGGTGCTGGTGATACGCAGGCTGCGGCGGGCGCCGGCGCTCATGAGCGTCGTGGCGACGCTCGGCCTATCCCAGCTGGTGATCCTTCTCGCCTTCCTGGTCAACAATCAGGTGGCGTCAGGCACGGTCTTCCCCAAGCCACCCTGGCTGCCCACCTTCAGCCTGGGCGCACTGACGGTCACCAGCGCATACTCGGCTGAGCTGATCCTCACCCCGGTCGTGGTCATCGTGCTGGTCGTGTTCCTGCGCCGCAGTCGGTATGGGCTGGCGATCCGCGCGTCGGCGTCCAACGCGGAGACCGCCCGCCTCGCCGGCGTCTCGGCCGGTCAGATGTCGACGATGTCCTGGGCCATCGCCGGTGCGGTGGCGGCGTTTACGGCTGTGCTCGTCCTGCCGTCCCAGGGGGTCACCAGCGGTGAATTCCTCGGGCCCGGTCTGTTGATGCGGGCGCTCGTCGGCGCCATCGCCGGGCGCATGTCCAGCCTCCCCGTGGCCATGGCGACCGGCATTGTCGTGGGCATCGCCGAGCAGCTCATCCTCTGGAACTATCCCAACAGCGGCACGGTCGAGGTGGTGCTGTTTGTCGCCGTCGTCGTGGGCCTGCTCCTCCAGAGGCGGCGGGGCGGACGCGACGAAGACCGGCAGGGGTGGTCGACCGTGCTGGCGTGGCCCCCGATCCCCGAGGGGCTGCGGCACGTGTGGTCGATCCGCAATCTCGGCCGTATCCTCGCCGCCGTCGGTCTGGCGCTCGCCATCGTTCTCCCGGCGCTCAATGACAACGCGACCGCGGTGACCTACATGACGATCCTGGCCTTCGCCATCGTCGGCCTCTCGATCGGCGTGGTGTCCGGTTTGGGCGGCCAGCTCAGCCTCGGCCAATTCGCCCTCGCAGGCGTTGGCGCGACCGTCAGCATCGTCGTGCTTCGCGGCACCCATCACTTCGAGCTGGCCGTGTTGGCGGCCGGTCTTGTCACCGCAGCAACCTCCATGGTGATCGGCGTCCCGGCGCTGCGGATCAAGGGCCTGCTGCTGACGGTGACCACGTTGGCCTTCGCGCTGGCCGCGTCCGATTGGCTCTTCGGTCAGACCTGGATGCTCGGCGCAGGGGTGCGCCCTGATACGCCGTCGTTCTTCGGTTTCGCGGTCGGGAGCGGGAAGCCGTATTACTTCCTCGCTCTCGTCGTCTTCGCGCCGACGTTCTGGCTCACGCGCAACGTATGGCGCGGCGGCATCGGACGTCGCCTGCGCGCCGTCCGGGACAACGAGGACGCAGCGCGGGCGTTCGCCATCTCGGCGACGGCGGTCAAGCTCCAGGGTTTCGCCATCGCCGGCTTCCTCGCGGGAGTCGGCGGAGCGGTCTTCGCTCACGGCTTGGCCCAGGTGTCATCGTCAGCCTTCCCTGTCGACTCCAGCATCGACGTGGCCGCCCTCGCCGTCCTGGGCGGAATAGGTGTCCTCTCGGGTCCCTTGCTGGGAGCGCTCTACATCATCGGCGTCCCGCGGTTCCTCCCGCTCGACAATGCCGGTCTCGCCGCCACCTCCCTCGGATGGCTCCTCCTCGTCCTCTACTACCCCGGCGGCCTCGTCCAGCTCGTCACACCCCTGCGCGAACGACTCATCGGCGCCTTGGCCCGACGTCACGGCATCGACCCCGACCACCCGGCTCCCGAGGCCCCCGCCGCGCCCAGAATCTCGCTCGTGGGTGACCGACCACCCCGCCCGGCGCCCGGGCCGGTGCTGCTGATGACCCAGGGTCTCACCAAGCGGTGGGGAGGCCTGACCGCCGTCAACGGCGTCACCCTGCGCGTTCGCGAAGGGGAGACGGTCGGGCTGATCGGGCCCAATGGTGCCGGCAAGACGACGCTGTTTGAGATGCTGAGCGGGTTCACCCGTCCAGACGCCGGCCGGGTCGGTTTCGCGGACCGGGACGTGAGCGGGCTCGGCCCAGAAGCCCGCGCCCGACTCGGTCTCGTTCGGTCGTTCCAGGACGCGGGCCTGTTCCCGACGCTCACCGTCCTCGAGACGGTGCAACTCAGCTTCGAGCGCACGACCCCCACGCGGTTCGCCAACGAAATCCTCGGCATGCACGCGTCGGACCGCCGCAAGGAGCAGCGGGCGCTCGCGCTCATCGACACGATGGGCCTCCACGACTTTCGCCACAAGACGGTGCGGGAGTTGTCGACGGGGACGCGTCGCATCACCGAGCTTGCCTGCCTCGTCGCTCTCCGGCCGCGGCTGCTGCTGCTCGACGAGCCGAGCTCAGGAATCGCTCAGCGCGAGACGGAGGCCCTCGGGTCGCTGCTGGCGACGCTGCGGGCCGAGCTCAAGCTGACGATGATCGTGATCGAGCACGACATGCCGCTCATCATGGGCATCTCGGATCGCATCGTCGCCATGGAATCCGGCCGCATCATCGCCGACGGGTCGCCCATCGAAGTCCGTCAGGATCCACAGGTGATCGAGGCCTACCTGGGCGGCGATCTCCGCTCCATCCATCGGTCGGGCGTCGCCGCGGGTAAGCCGTGACACGGCTCCTCGCCATCGCGGTGGTCGTCCTGACCGCGTGTTCGGCACAAGGCATCGCCCTCGAGACCAACCGGTCACTGACGCTGCTGGCGCCGACAGACGGCGGCACGGTGGCCATGCCCTTCAGCGTCCAGTGGCGGGTTGACAACGCCGCCTTGCGCCAACAGCTCGCCAGCGGTGCGCGGCGGCTTGCGATCTTCTTCGACCGCTCCCCGATGCCGCCGGGGGAGACCTTCCACGCCGTCGCTGACAAAGAGTGTCGTCAGACGCCCGGCTGCCCGGACACCGCGTACCTCACCGACCGCGACATCTTCGTGGCCACCGCCTCGTCCTTGCCGCTCTCGTCGTTTCAGGTCGACGATCTGCCCGACACGCGCACCCCCCATCAGCGCAAGGATCAACACCAGTTGACGATCGTGGTCGTCGACGCGAGCGGTCGCCGCGTCGGGGAGGCGGCCTTCGAGGCCGAGTTCGACATCAGCCGGCCGCCGGAGACCCTATGACCGTCTCGCCGGTGCTGGAGGACGAGCTCGGCCAGTGGCGGGCGCGCGCGCTCGATGGTGCACGCGCCGCGGTCGGCATCGCAGAGGACGCACCACCGTCGATGCGCGATGCACTCCATGGAGCCGACTCAGGCTGGTATGCCCTTGTCGCGCTGTCGGCGCTGGTCGTCGTCGCCGACATGCAGTCGCTGGCGCTCCCCGCCCTCGGCCCCGAAGTGACCGCGACCCTTGGCATCTCGACCCCCGAGCTCACGGCCGCGCTGATCTTCAAGAGCGTCGTCGTCGCGGCTGCCGGCCTACCGGCCGCGGCGATCGCCCAGCGCCACGGCGGCCGCGGGCGGCTGTGTGTCGCGGCCGCCCTCTTGTGGACCGTTGCCGCCCTCACGACCACATTTGTGGTGAGCTTGGCCGGCCTGCTGATCCTTCTGGCGGGCAGCGGTGTCGGTGTCGGCGCCCTCCGTGCCGTCCAACCGTCGCTCCTGGTCGACAGCTTGCCGCCCTCGACGCGCCTTCGGGCGCTCTCGCTGAGCCAGGCGGCGACCTCGGCCGGCATCGTCCTGGCATCGCTCACCGTGTATGTCGCCATGAGCGGGCTCGGCCTGACCTGGCGCGGCGCGTTCCTCGCCATCGGTCTGGTCTCCCTCGCGGTGACGGCCCTCGCGACACGCCTGCGCGATCCGGGGTACGGCACGCTCGATGTCGCCGTCGTGGCCGCAGCGGCGCGGCGTGCAGGCTCGCAACCGGTGATAGAGGCGACCGAGGATCCGGCGACGCGACTCGGTGCCCTCGAGACCATCCGTCGGGTGCTGCTGATCCCGATGATGACTCGGCTGCTCGTCGCCGATCTCTTGATCGGCGGGCTGCTGACCCCGGCAAGCACGTATCTGGCGTTTTTGCTCCGGTCGCGCTGGGATGTCGGTCCCGGCGAACGCGCCCTGGTGATTGGCGCTCTCCCGCTGCTCGCCATCGTGGCCGTTCTCGCATTGGCGCCGACCGCGGAGCGCACGTTCCGCCATGACCCGGCCCGGCTCATGCGTGCCGCCGGCATCCTCATCGGTGGCGCGGCGGTGGTGCTCATTGCCGCGGTGTCGATGCCCTGGCTCATCCCGGCGCTCGTGCTCATTGCTGTCATGCAGGCCGGCGTTGCCCTCACCGCGCCGATCGTGACCATGTCGGTGCTGTCCGTCGTGCCTCCGCGCATGCGCCCGGTGACGGCAGCACTCCACGCGGCCGTGCTCTTCGGGGCCGGGGGACTCTCGGGTGTGATGTTGGTCGGCAGCATGGACAGACGTTTCGGCACGGCCGTCGCCCTCGGCGCGCTCGCCCTCCCGGCCCTGGCCGGCGCCGCCCTACTGGGCGCGGCGTCACGCCTCGTCGACGGCGACATCGACCGGTTCCTCGAAGAGACCATCGAGGAGGAGGAGCTGCGTGAGGTGCACGCGGCCGGCCGCCACCTTCCGATGCTCGCCTGCCGCCACGTCGACTTCTCCTATGGCAGCCTGCAGGTCCTCTTCGACGTCAACTTCAATGTCGAGCAGAGCGAGATGGTCGCGCTGCTCGGCACCAACGGAGCCGGCAAGTCCACCCTGCTACGAGTGGTCTCCGGTCTGGGCTTCCCGAGCCGCGGGAGCGTGCGGTTCGACGGCGCTGACGTGACCTACCTGGACGCTGAGCGGCGGCTTGCGCTCGGGGTGAGCCAGGTACCGGGCGGGCGGGCCGTCTTCCCGCCGCTCACCGTCGTCGAAAACCTTCGCATCGCCGGGTTCACGCTCGGCCGACACCGCGCCGCGATGGATCGCGGGATCGAAGCGACCTTCGCCGCCTTCCCGCAGCTAGCCCAGAGGCGCAACCATCTCGCCGGCGCCCTCTCGGGTGGCGAGCAGCAGATGCTCGGGCTCGGCAAAGCCTTCATACTGGAGCCGCGCCTGCTCCTCATTGACGAGCTTTCGCTCGGCCTCGCTCCCAAGGTGGTGGGGGAGTTGCTCGATATGGTGCGGAGCATCAACCAACGAGGCACAGCTGTGGTGCTCGTCGAGCAGTCGGTCAACGTGGCCCTTTCGCTGGTCGAGCGGGCCTACTTCATGGAGAAGGGGGAGGTGCGCTTCGAGGGCCGCTCCGCCGACCTGCTGGACCGGCCCGACCTGCTTCGATCAGTGTTTCTCGAAGGCGCGACTGGCAATAGCACGGGCCCGACGGGCAATGGCGCGAAGGCGCCGGTCGGCGGGCGAACGAGGAGGCGACCCCGATGAGGATCAAACGAGTCACGGCCCGAAGGCGCGCGCCGCGCCTCGTAGCGGCCGCCGCGGTGCTGCTCGTCACCGCGTGCGGATCGGTCGTCAAGGCGCCGCCCGGCTTCTACGAGCCTGGGGTCGCTGGTGCGGCGGGTGTCCCGGTCGCGCCCGGCGCAGGTGTGGCCGCCGGTCCGGCATTGGGCGGCGAGTCAGCGACGGGCACGGCGAGCTCGGGGGGCAGTGCGCCCCTAAGCCAAACGTCGGGCGCTGTCGGCTCTGCGAGCAGTGGCGGTGCCATCACGGGTCTCGCCTCGGGTCCCGCCTCGGGTCCCGCCACGGGCCCGATCCCGCCGGCGGACGGGCCCGGCGTGACGGCGACGGAGATCCACATCGGGATCCCTGTCGCCAGCGATACAGGCTCGATCTACAAGTCGCTCGGCTCGAGCTCGGGAGCCCCCACGGCGGACGAGATCCAGGCTCAGGCCCTCGCGATCGTGGGCTATATCAACGCCCACGGAGGAGCCGCCGGCCGCCATCTCGTGGCCGACTTCTACCTGTACAGCGAGGGGAGCGGCACGTTCACGTCGCAAGGTCAGGAGATCTGCGAGCACTTCACCAAAGATGACCAAGTGTTGCTGGTGCTTGCCACGGGAAACAACACCCAAACGCTCGCCGACTGCCTCGCGGCCGCGGGCGTGGTGCTGCTCGACGTGGGCAACAGTGAGATCGGCGACAACCAGCTGCTCAATGCCCTCGCGCCCTACTACTACCGTCCGTTCAACGCGAATCTGGATGTGTTCGGCACGGTGATCGACACCATGGTGGCCGACGGCGTGCTCAAAGCCGGCGATCGAGTCGGCGACATCCGCTTCGACCTGCCCCAATACGACCGGGCGATGGACGATGTCATCAAGCCGGCGCTCGCCCGTCACGGCATCACGCTCATCGACGACTACGAGTACAGCTACATCGACTCCGTCGCCGATCTGGGGACGTCGTCAGCGGAGACCAACAACGCCATCCTCAAGTTCCGCACGGACGACATCGACCACGTGCTCCTGGTAGGGACCCAGGGTGTTGTGCCCTTCTTCTTCATGCCGGCGGCCGACTCCCAGAACTACCACCCCGTCTACGTCGGTAGCTCCATGGACATCCCCGGGTTCATGGTCGTCAATGTTCCGGCCGACCAGATGGCCAACTTCTACGGGCTGGGTTGGAACGTGGTCTACGACCTGGACTGGAACGGCGTCTTCTCCCACGCCAACATCCCGCAGTGGAATCAGTGCATCAAGATCATGGGCTCCACAGGCACCTCCGTGGAGGGGTTCAGCTGCGATCCGTACATGTTCGTCGCGGCCGCCCTCAACCAAGCCACGGTCGTCTCGGCCAGCGGGTTTGGCAACGGCGTGGCGCGGCTCGGGACCAGCTTCGCCACCGGCCAAACGCTGTCGCTCAACTTCCGACCAGGGGGGACCGATGGCGTCGGGGAGGCACGGGAGTTTGAGTACTCCGCGCCGTGCAAGTGTGAGGTGTACACCGGACCACCGGTGGCGATCCAATGAGGACCTCCGCCCGATACCTTGCCGCGACGCTCCTCGTCCTCGTGCTGACCATGACTGGGGCGAGCGGCTCGTCGCTCGCTCGGTCGTCGCCGCTCCTCCCGGCGCCACCGCTCCTCCCTGCGCCTGTCGTTGCCACGTTGGCGCTCGTCAGCCCCACGGTCAGCCCGGTCTGCGGCGACGCAACGCTCGTCGCCGTGCTGCTGCCCGCCTTGCTTTCCCTGCCCATCGCCATCCCACCTGAGGTCGAGGAAGCGCTCAGCCCCGTCGCCATCGTCTGTGGCGCCATTCCGGGGCCCAACGGCAGCTACACCTGCGCGCTTGACGCCCAGGCGCAGGCCCTGGTCAACCAGATCACCTACGAGGCCGCGGGCACGGCCTCGCCGGTGGCGATTACCCCAGGAGCGATCGCCACGGAGCAGCTCGTCACCATCCAGGACGCACTCCCTTCCGAGTTGCAGGAGTTCGACGCCGCGAAGACCGTCGCCGCCACATTCCAGTGCTCGGCCAACGGGGCTCCCGCGCCGCCACATCCGAAGCCGGTCTCGCCATATGCGCCCGGCCCGTCGACGGCCCCGTCCTCGTCCCCATTGCCGACCCCGGGCATGGCCGTCACCGCGACCGGCCCGACCAGCAGCAGCTCATCGGTGACGCCGCCGTCTGCCTCCGCCGGACCGGCTCCGGCTGCCTACGCACCGCCGGCGACAACGGCGGCGCCGGCCGCGAGCTCGGCGCCGACCGCGATCCGAGCCGTCGGCTATCACCGTGCGCAGCTGCCGGTCGGGCCCCTCGCGGCGATGATCGTGCTCGCCGTGCTGCTCGGCGCCGGACTGGCTGTCGCCGTGACCCGCCCCATCCGCGTGCGCTCCTTCGAGGAGGGTTGATGACCCCGCGTCTGTCCCCGTCAACATCGCCGTCGTCCCCGTCGTCCCCGTCGTCCAGCTCGTCGGCCTCGTCGGCCTCGTCGGCCCCGTCGGCCTCGTCGGCCCCGTCGGCCTCCTCGGCCGACGGGCACGATCCTGCTGGTCCTTCGCTGGCTCAACTGCTCGACGACGAACGTCTGGACTGGACCGACCGCAACACCTTCTTCGGTCTCACCAATGCCAACGCGACCGCAATCATCGGCGTGATGATGGCGGCTCTGGGGTTCGTGCTGATCGTGATCGGTTGGGCCGAGGTCGCCCGCGAGTATGAGGTGTACCGGCAGTTGCCGTACATCGTGTCGGCGGATGTTGGCGGCCTGGCCTTCGTGATCGTCGGCGCGACCGTGTTCAACGTCGCGGCCAAGCGTCGCGACGCCGAGGACGACGACGCCCGCACCGAACGCCTGGCGGCGCTGATCGCCGAGCTCCGCGACGTGGTCGACCGCTCGATGGGCACGCACACCTCGTGAGGCGGATCGTCGTCGGGTGTGGCCTAGCGGTGCTCGTCGTCGCTGCGGCAGCCGGAGCCGGCGTCGCGTGGTATCGGGTCGCTGACCACTACGCGGTAGCGGCGCAGCTCTCGCCTGCCGTCGCCGGCGGGATCGGCGGACTGACGACGATCGGCTTCCTGGCGACCGTGGTGGCGGCGTTTGCGTCGAGGCGCGCGGCGGCGAAGCGACGGCTGGCGCGCAACGAGACCGTGGCGTTGGCCACGGCCGCCGTCGAGGGGCTGCTCCGCCGGGCGCAGTCAGCGACGGCAGACTTCGGAACCAGCGCGCAGGGAGGACAGCGTTGATCATCGACACCGACACCCATATCTCCGAGCCTCCCGACCTGTGGACGAGCCGCCTGCCGTCGTCGATGCGCGACCAGACCATGCACGTGCGCTGGAGCGCGGACGCCAAGGCCGAGATGTGGTTCATGGGCGAGCGCCCTGTATTCAAGGCGTGGGCCGGCGCCATGTTTGGCTGGGACGAGCCGTTCCCGAGCGCCCCTCCGACGCAGGCGGAGGCCCACCCCGCCTCGTACGACGTCGGCGCCCGGCTGAAGGCGATGGACGCCAGCGGCATCGATGTCGCCTGCCTGTACCCCAATGTCGCGGGTGGATCGGTTGCCGATACCTACGCCGCCGAAGTCGACCCGGCGGTGACGCTGGCGCATCTCCGCGCCTACAACGACTTCCTCCTCGACTGGATCGCACCTGCCCCCGACCGGTTTGTCCCCTTGGCGCTCATCCCGTACTGGGACGTGGACGCGGCTGTCGACGAGATCGAACGTGTGGCCGCGGCCGGTCACAAGGGCCTCGTAACGACGGGCGCCCCGCAGGTCCATGCCGCGCCCTACCTGGCCGACCATCACTGGGACCGGATGTGGGCGGCGTGCCAGGCGAGCGGACTTCCAGTCAGCTTCCACGTCGCCAACGGCGATCTGAGCCAGCACCTGGCCCTCCCGCGCCTGATGGTCGACGGCGCCGCCGTGACCTACGCGCGCACCACGACGGCCGCGTTCCTCGACAACGCCCAACAGGTCACGGACCTGTTGCTCGGCGGCGTCCTCGCCCGATTCCCCGATCTGCGATTCGTGTCGGTGGAGAGCGGACTCGGCTGGATCGGCTTCGTGCTGGAATCCTGCGATTACCACTTCCGCAAGGCCAAGGTGTGGTCGGAGCACCCCGAGTTCGGCGATCTGTTGCCGAGCGACCTGTTTCGCCGCCAGGTGTTTGTCAACTACTGGTTCGAGCGGCTGGAGGCATGGCACGTCGAGACGGTGGGCGAAGACAACATCTTGTTTGAGACCGACTTCCCGCATCCGACGTGCATCTACGGCGACGAGATCCCGGCCGCTATCAGCAACGGCCTCCAGGCTCAGCCGCCCGCCGTCCAGGAGAAGATCCTGTGGCGCAACGCAGCGGCGCTCTACGGCGTCAAGGTGCCCGCCTGAGCGCCCTACGATCCCCTCATGCTCCCGACTCGGTCCGCTGCCAGCGCGCTCTTACCGAGGTAGGGCTAACCCTGCCCGGGTGGCGTAATCGGCAGGCGCAGGGGGCTTAAACCCCCCGGATCCGAAAGGATCGTGCGGGTTCAAGTCCCGCCCCGGGCACTGAAACATAAGGGTGTTGGGGTTCGCCGGGTGTTGGTCAAGGCCGCGAAGAGGCGTCGGCTCACGGGTCCGTACTCTGGGCCCGATGCAGGGGGGTCTTCAAACGGCGGTGCGCTTACGTGGTCGACCTCAGTACAGATCCGACCAGCGGCCGACGCCGCCAGCGGACCAAGGGTCGGGTTCGCCTACTGCTGGCACGGAGCAAGCGGTCCCTGGGACCGGCGTCGAGCGTCGCTCAGTGGCGCTTCCGAACATCTCCTTGGGAGCGATCTCCGCGGCGCTATCTCGGGCGTCTCGTAGCCACTAGAAAGTAGTGCCATGGCTACGAACGCAGAGACAGCGTACGAATCAATCAAAGGCAACGTCGGCCTGGACAACGGGACGGGTGACTGGTTCGAGGTAACACAGGACCTGATCAACCAGTTCGCCGACGTGACTCACGACCATCAGTTCATCCACGTCGATCCCGAGCGTGCGGCTGCCGGACCGTTCGGCACAACGATCGCACACGGCTTCCTCACGCTGTCTCTGCTGGTGCACCTTCAGGGATCGCTCAAGGGTGGCGACGAGCGGCCCGCGCCGAACTTCGCAGGCATGGTCGCGGGCGTGAACTACGGCTTCGACAAGATCCGCTTCATCAGCCCGGTGAAGGTGAACTCGCGCATCCGGGCCAAGAGCGTGACGAAGGAGATCGAGGTCAAGGGCAACGCCATCAACATGACGAACACCTTGACGGTCGAGATCGAAGGCGAGGACAAGCCCGCGCTCGTGGCCGACTGGATCACCCGGATGGTGTTCGCCTAGAGACGCGATCGAACCGCTCGCACACGAGGAGCACCTCGACGATGTCGTCGCCCGCTGGCCCTGCTCGTCGCGTCTGGAGCCGGGGAGGTTCACACGTCGCTAGGGCGCCGAACCGGCACGATCATGGAGAACTTCGAGCCGTGTTGTGGCAAGGACTCCACTTGCACTCCTCCGCCGTGCGCCTCGGCGACTCGTTTGACGAGGGACAGACCCAGACCCAGCCCCCCGTACTGGCGCGTGTCGGACCCGTCGGCCTGCACGAAGTCGGCGAAAACGTGCCGCTGCTCGCCCTCGGAAAGGCCTATTCCGTCGTCTGTCACGGTGATTTGTACGGCCGGCCGCTCGTCGTCGTCGGGCCCCCACGTGGCGAGTCGGGCCGTCAGCCCAACCTTGCCTCCTTCAGGGGAGAATTTGACCGCGTTGTCGATCAGCTCGTCGATGGCCATCGCCAGCCACCGTCGATCGCCCGTGATCTCGGGTAGGTCGCGCGGGACGCGTCGGACGATGGTGTGTCCACCATCGACACGATCGGCCCAACCCGTGGCCGCCTCTTCCATCAGTGCCCGCATACTCATCGGTTCGCTGCGTAACAGGCTGTGGCCGGCCTGGGCGGCCGCGCTGAACTCCAACATCTGGACGACGCGGTAGAGCCGGCGCGCAGCGTCGACGATCTGCTGGTGCATGTCTTGCGCCCTGGCCCTAGGTACGTCGCGGTGCAGGAGGATCTCTGCGAATCCGAGGATGCCGGTGAGAGGCGTCCGCAGCTCGTGGCCGATGCGCGACAGGAACTCGCTCTTGAGTTGTTCGACCTGGCGCTCGGGCCGCAGGTCACGCAGGACGAGGACACCGCCACTGACCCCTCCGTCAAGAGCTCGCAACGGACCGGCCGTGATCCCCACGGGAATGCGGGGCCCGAGCTCGGTGGCCACGGTGGCCGTTGTCGTCCATCGGCTGGGCAGCGGTCGCTGCAACCTTTTGGCGAGTACGGCTCCCTCCTCGCCGACGGCGACGAGCACGTCACCCACGGGTTCGCCCTCGACATCGATGTCGCTCAGTCCGATGAGCTCCTCGGCTGCCCGGTTGAACAGCGTGATGCGGCCGTCGGCGTCGATTGCGATCACCGCCTCCCCGATGCCGGCGACCACCGCCTCGAGCTGGTTGTGCAGGGTGGCCTCCTCCTTTGCCGCGAGCTGAAGGGCCGTCGTCTGCTCGGAGAGCGACAAGGCCATGGAGTCGAAAGCGGCGCCGAGCACGCCCACCTCGTTGTCGGAGCGCACGCCGGTTGGCCTGGCGAAGTCCCCGGCCTGGATGCGCTGAGCCGCTTCAGTCAGGAGCCGGATCGGGTGGCTTACCCGCTCACCGGAGTATGCGGCCAGGCCCAGGGCCGTCAGCGTGCCGGCCAGCGCCAGCAGGAACAGGGCACGAAGCAGCTCGTCCCTCACGTCAGTCACGACTTTCTCTGGTGTTGCCGCCACCATCACGAGGCTCCGCTTGCCCGCAACGAAGGGTTGGGTCGCCGACAGCAACCCACCGCCGGTGGCCAACGGGATCGGCCCACCCGAGTTGACGGTGCGCTTCGCCAACGCGAGGAGTTGGCTACAGGGCCCGGGGTTGCCCGCTTCGGCGATCGCGGCGGGGCAACCCCTCGATACCGGGCCGCCAGCGAGGCTGACGATTGCCAGTCCGACTTTGTCCTTCAGGAGTTGAGTGTTGAGATACGTGGAGTCGAGGCGCTGGAGGGTCGTCTGGGCCGAGTCGGCCTCCGTCACCGCTCGGGCGTCGAGGCGGAGAGCAGCTTCATTGCGAACCGTTGTGGACAGCAGGGCCGACAGCGCCACCGAGAGGACGAGGACAATGAGCAGAAGGATCGCCGCCAAGCTGGCAGCGATGAGCGCGGCAATCGAACGCCGGCTGGCCACGTGGAGTGCGACAGCGATCCCGGCGGCGCCGATGCTGAGGGCTACATCGGCCGGGGAGCCAAACTTGTCGGCGAGCAGTCCGGTGGCAAGGGCCATGCCGGCGATGCCGATCCACAGGAGTCGGCGCGACCGCCGCCCACCCTCCCAGTGTCGCGATCCGACGAGCAGCGCGACGAGGCCGACGCCTTGGCCGGCAACCATTTCCGGAAGCGACCGATCGTGGATGATCAGCGAGCCCTCGACAAAGGCGGCGGCGGCGATCAGCGCGAAGCCCAGGGCGAGGGCGGCCCGGCTCACCCTGTTGCGGCTGAGCAGCTCGGGGCGGAGGCTGACCAGCGCGAACCCTGCCAATCCGGCGAGGAACGCCAGAAGCTCGGCCGCGAACCGGCCGAGCGCGGCAAACGAGATCACGGCGGGTCACCCAGCCCTCCGCCTGGCCTCACGGGGGATTATCGGCAGGTCTGGTCTCAGTAGTTAGGAGGCCACACCAAGTCCGCTTGGGGACTCGCCAGGATCTCGAAGATGAGCGCCGCGGGTGCTTCAGTCCAGCGTGACATTTCGACCCGCTTGCTTCCCTCTGTCACGCGCTGCGCCATAATCCAACCTCGAATGAAGCCCCCTCCTAACTCCTCCCCTGTGAATGGGCCCCCAGAGGTCCCGGAGGCGATGGTCGAGCGGGTCCGTGCGCTCTGCCTGGCGCTGCCTGAGGTGACAGTGCGGGTCGACCCTTCATTGTCGAGCGGAAGATCGACAGCGGTTTCGTTCGACATCCGCCGGAGGTCGTTCTGCTTGCTCGTGGCCCGACAGGGTCCGACCGGCAAGTCCATGCCACTGCTCGTGCTCCGTGCCGACCCAGACGAACGCGAGGCGTTGCTGTCCATTGGCCGCCCGTTCTTCGCCCCGCGGGCGGGCCCTGGGCGCATCGGGGTCCTGCTCACCGACGGCACGGACTGGGAGGAGATCCGTGAGCTGGTGACCGACAGCTACCGGGTCCTCGCGCCGAAGAAGCTCAGCGCTCTACTCGACTGATACGGGGCGCGGGTCCAGCCGGGACCCGGAGGGAGCAGAAGGGACCAACGACTCTGTTCGCGAAACCGTTGCGACCCGTACACTCCGCGGCATGGACGAGCCCCCGGAGCTGCAGTACAACGGCCACTGGAGGACGGCGGTCTGGGCCCTCCGAGTGGGGTACGCCGGGCTGGCTGTCGGCCTCGCGGGCCTGATCGCGATGTCGTCGGGATCGACGCGGTGGGTCTTCGCCGTCGGGGTGATCATTTGGATCGTCGCCGCCGTCGTGACGCTGGCCGGGGTCTTCTGGGGTCGGCACGAGCTTCACGAACCGCGGCCCGGTTACTGGTCGTTGCGGTTCATGCTCATCCACGACTCCGTCCACGCGCGGTCGTCGGCCCAGCGGTCCTAACGCTCACGGGTCCCAAGAGTTCGTTGCCGGTGCTCACTTGATCTCCTTCGGAGTGGCTACTGGTAGTTCTCGTAGCCGTTGCAGATGTCGTCGGCTCGGTACTGGGCGTTGATGTTGCCAGCGGGCCACGGTTGGCCGTCGAGGGTGCGGGCGCCGTTGTCGAGCATCTGCCAGCAGCCGGTCGGCAAGGGCTCGGGCACGGCGCCGGCGTCGGGAGGGGACAGATCCGGGTTGAAGTGCTCGACGATGCTGTCCTGTATGCAGGTGTAGTCATCGGCGGGGTAGAAGCACGCAGGTACGGCGGGGTTGCTGTTCGCCAGTGGAGGGATGGCGTGGTACCCCTCATCCATGGAGTCGACGCTGAGATCTGGCCCGGCGACCTGGATGCCGGTGAACAGTTGCCGCAGGTCTTCGTACTCGTAGTCGGTCAAGCAGGCCCATATGCCATCGGCGCCGACGTTGGGGTCGACGGACTGAATGGCCACGAAGCAGGGCTGTTGGCCGGTCGGGCCGTAATAGGTGGTGTAGCTGACCGTCCACGCGTGCGCCCATTCCGAGGCATCCTCGAGCTGTCCGTAGATGTCGGAGTCGTCCCCCCGTCGCCGGCGAGGATCCACTCCGGGTGGTAGTTGATCGTTGCCGCCACGTTGCTCTGGAAGATCTCGACGCCCCCAGCCCAAATGACGGTCGTGACCCCCGCCGCCTTGAACTGGGCCATGTTGGTCGCCGCGTATGACCCCGGCACTTCGCTGGCCTCCAGCGGGAAGGATGCGGTCACGGCGAAGCGTCCACCACACGCCTCGACCTGCGCCTTGACCAACTGCCCGTATTCGATGATGTCGGGGTACGCCGGATCGGACATCGTCATCAGTCCGAGCACTCGTGGCTTGCCGTCTTCACCAGTGTCGCCGCTGTCGACGACGGGTAGATGCAGGACCTTTTGGCACACGTAGCTGGAGAATGCGGCGGCTTGCCGCTCGACCGTGGGCCGGTAGTCCCAGATCTGTCCGGGGAACTGTTGGTAGAAGCTGGCCTCGTTCATCTGGAGGGACCCGAAGATGAGTACGTGGCGGGCGGCCATGTAGGTGTCAAAGGGAGTCAGTGAGCCATCGATGGCACTGCTCGTGATCGCCGCGAAGGGGTGGATCTCGGCGTAGTACGAGGCCGCGTCGGCAACCCTCCCGGCGGCCGTGTCGCTGTCCGTGGAGAAGCACACCCAGAAGTGCACCGATCGCTCGTAGGTCTGGAACCGGTTGTTGAAGTAGAGCTGCCACCGCTGGTAGTTGCGCAGTTGGGCCGAGTTGACCGTGACCGGTTGGGCCAGATCGAAGCACTTTCCCTCGAGGCCGGTGTAGGCGCTGTCGGTGCCTTCGGACGTGTTGTACTCCGTGTCAGGGTCGGAGTAGATCAAGACCCGAGCTTCGGTGCGGGTAACACCCGGATACGTCGCGCCGCCGTTGTCGCCGGCGTAATAGGCAACACACGGCGGGGATAGCGGATCTTGCGTTTGCCGGGGCGGGCTTCCGACGCAGTCTTTCTCGCTTGGCACCGCGCCAGCGCCGAGCGGCGGCCCCGACTGACCCGGCACCCCCACGGCCCCGCCGGCGGCCGGCCCAACACCGGGCCCCGACCCGCCGGAGACGTCCAGACCCAGCGTGGCGCTCGTACCCAAACTGAGGCTGGACAAGTTGCCCACCTGGCTGGCCGCCGGACGGCTCGATGGGGGCACCGGCGCGAACTGCTCGGTCTCCGTCGGATTGGCCTGCTGGATGCTGAGGGTCGAGGGCAGGATGAATGCGGCGATCCCGACGGCCGCCAACGCCGCCAGCAGCGGGGGGTAACACCGGACCCAATCCGAACGGCTCGCTGCCGTACTTCCAGCCAACGCTCTCCATTCGCGCGCGCGAGGGTAAGCTACTTACCATGTCTAGCTCAGAAACTAGCGCTAAACTTAGGAGACCTCAGGAAATCGTGTCAAGGGGAGAAGCCACGATCGCCACCGCGACAACCGCACGGCTGGGGCGTCCACCCCGAATCGGGCGCGATGACATCCTCGACGCCCTCGATCGTCGTCTCACCGGCGCCTGGACCATGGCCGCCCTCGCCGCCGAGCTCGGCGTGTCCGAGGCGGCGATCTACTACTACTTCCCGACCAAGGGCGACGTGATCAGCGCGCTGGGCGAGCGAGTGATGGCCGACTTTGGGTTACCGAAACTCGACGGCGACTGGGCAGCGTGGCTCTGGCACGTCGGACACGAAGTCTATGAATTTGTCCGACGTCATCCGTTCCTGGTCGACCCGGCCAACTCCGACACCCTCGCGCCGGCCTTCGAAGCCCCGTACTTCAGAATCTGCGAAGACGCCCTGACGGATCTGGTGTCAGCCGGCTTCACTCTTGTCAACGCCGCGTCCGCATACTCGCTCATCGGCGCGCTCGCCTACCAGCACGCGACAACGGCGATCAGCTGGTCCATCCGCGGGGCGCAGCCGCGCCAATCGGTGGAGCAACTGATCGAGGAGCAACCCGACTCACTCCTCGGGCAATTCGCCATGTCGATCGCGAACCAGGACCCCGAACGTCGGCGCGCAGACGCGCTTGGGGTCGCACTGTCCGTCGCCATCGCCGGAATCCGCAGCGAGCTGATCGGGTCTCCGCGCGGTGATGCCGAACAGAAGGACTGTTAGCATCACGACCCGCCCATGCACGTCATCGACTATGTCATCTATGGCTTGTGGGTCGTGTTCTGGGTGGGATGGCTACTGGCTGGGTTGACGGCCAAGCGCGCGACTCGGTCAGGATTGCGGCAGTTCGTCGGCTTCAGGGTCGTCGTGTTCGTCATCTTGTACCTGCTCATTCGCGCAGGCGTCTTCAAAGGCGATCACACCATCGTCAACAACCCCGCTCTCCAGGGCGTCGGCATGGTGTTGTTCCTGATGGGGTTGGGTCTGGCGGTGTGGGCGCGCGTCTATCTGGGACGCAACTGGGGCGCCCCGATGTCTGAGAAAGTGGATGCCGAGCTGGTCACCACGGGGCCGTATCAGTACATCCGCAACCCCATTTACTCGGGGATCATCCTCGCGGCGATCGGGACGGCCGTAGGGGTCAGCTGGTATTGGGTCGTCGGAGTCGTGCTGGCGGGCGCCTATTTCATCTACAGCTCGATGGCGGAAGAGCGGATCATGGAACGGCTTTTTGCCGAGACGTATCCGGCCTACAAGCAGTCGACCAAAAGGCTGGTCCCGTTCGTCTTGTGAGGGCAAAGCTGGCTACTGGTAATCCTCGTAGCCGTTGCAGATGTCGTTGCCTTGGTACTGGGCGTTGATGTTGCCGGGCAGCCACGGTTGGCCGTCGGGGGTGCGGGCGCCGTCGTCGAGCAGCTGCCAGCAGCCGGTTGGGAGAGGTTCGGGCAGGGCGCCGGCGTCGGGAGGGGACAGATCGGGGTTGAAGTGCTGGACGACGCTGTCCTGTATGCAGGTGTAGTCGCCGGCCGGGTAGAAGCACGCCGGCACGGCGGGATTGCTGTTGGGCAGGGCAGGGATGGCGTGGTAGCCCTCGTCCATGGAGAGGATGCTGAGATCCGGGCCGGCGACCTGGATGCCGGTGAACAGTTGTCGCAGGTCTTCGTACTCGTAGTCGCTCAGGCAGGCCCATATGGCGTCGGCGCCGACGTTGGGGTCGATGGACTGGAGCGCTACGTCGCAGGGCTGTTGGCCGAGCGGGCCGTAAAAGGTGATGTAGCTGACCGTCCACGCGTGGGCCCATTCCGCGGCATCCTCGAGCTGGCCGTAGATGTCGGAGTCGTTGGCCCCATCGCCGGCCAGGATCCACTCCGGGTAGTAGTTGAGGGTGGCGGCGACCTCGCCTTGGAAGAGCTCCACGCCCCCACCCCAGATGACGGTCGTCACCCCAGCCGCCTTGAACTCCGCCATGTTGGTCGCCGCGTACGAGCCCACCTCCGCGGTGTCGACCTGCGGGAAGGATGCCGTCACGGCGAAGTGACCGCCGCACGCCTCGACCTGCTCTTTGATCAACTGTCCATATTCGACGAGGTTGGGGAACGCCGGGTCGGTCGTCGTCATCAGTCCGAGCACCCGCGGCTTGCCGTCCTCACCAGGGTCGCCGCTATCCACGACTGGCAAGTGCACAACCTTCTGGCATACGTAGCTGGAGAATGCGGCAGCCTGCCGCTCGATCGTGGGCCGGTAGTCCCAGATCTGCCCGGGGTATTGCTGATAGAAGCTGTTGGAGTTCATGTCGATGGAGCCGAAGATGAGCACGTGGTGGGCGGCCATGTAGTCGTCATACGGAGCTAGTACGCCAAGAGCGGCCGTGCTCGTGATGACGGCGAAGGGGTGGATCTCGGCGTAGTCTGCGGCTGCGTCTGCAACTCTCCCTGCGGCCGTGCCGGTGTCTGAGGAGAAGCACGCCCAGAAGTGCACGAGCCGGTTGTAGGTTTGGAATCGGTAGTTGAAGTAGAGCTGCCACCGGCGGTAGTTGCGCAGTTGGACCGAGTTGACCGTGACCGGTTGGGCCAGATCGAAGCACTTCCCTTCAAGGCCGGTGTAGGCGCCGGCGCCGTCTGCGCCTTCGGAGGTGTCGTAGTCCTCCTCAGCGTCGGCGTAAACCACGATTCGGACCTCGGTCCCAGTGACACCTTGGTAGGTCGCGCCGCCGTTGTTACCGGCGTAATAGGCAACGCAAGGCGGGGACAGCGGATCTTGCGTCTGCCGGGGCGGGTCTCCCACACAGTCCTTCTCGTTCGGCACCGCACCGGCGCCGAGCAGCGGCCCCGATGGGCCCGGCACCCCCACCCCACTGCTGGAGGCCGACCCGCCGCCGGGACCGGATCCGCCGGCGGCGTCGAGCCCCAGGGTGCCAGTCGTGCCCAAGCTCAGGCTGGACAGGTTGCCCACTTGGGTGACCGTCTGATGGCTCGACGGGGGGACCGGCGCGAACTGCTCGGTCTCGGTGGGGTTGGCCTGCTGGAGCTTCAACGCGCTGGGGAGCACGAACACCGCGATCAGCACGGCGGCCAATGCCGCGAGCAGCGGAGGGTAGCGACGGCCCCGATCCGACCGGCCCCCTGCAGTGCCTCCAGCCAACGTCAGTGGGCCGGCTCGTCGACGTGGAGGCCGGTGTGATGGGCGCAGAATGCCAACCATTCAGCGGACTGATCCTTCTGGGCGCCGAGAGCGGCGGCGCCATGCCCTTGGTCGGCGTGCACTTGTAGCAGGACGGGCTTGCTCGAGCTGTTGGCCTTCCGCAGTTCGTCCGTGAAAACACGCGAGTGCCATGCAGGGCAGCGGGGATCATTCGCGCCCGCCGTCGTCAGCGTGGCCGGATACGAAACGCCCTGCGTCAGCAAGTGTCTCGGCGATATCTTCGCCAGCCAGGCGCGGTCGTCTTCGTTGTTGGGGTCACCGTATTCGTCATGGATGATCGCCCACGTGACTGGATCACGATGGAAGCCCAAGAGGTCGAGAACGGGGACCTGCGGTACGACCGCAGCGAAGAGGTCGGGTCGCTGCGTGAGGCATGCCCCAGCCATGAACCCGCCGTTGCTGCCTCCTTCGAGGGCGATCTGGCCGGCGGTGGTGGCTCCCTCGTCGATGAGGTGTTGGGCAATTGCGTAGACGTCATCGAAGGTCTGTTGCTTGCGTTCACGTCGGCCGTTGGTCCACCAGTCGCGTCCGAGCTCGCAGCCGCCGCGGAGGTGGCCGAGGACAAAGATTCCACCGGCGTTGACCCACTGGAAATAGGTCCAGCGGTAGGCGGGGACCACGCCGACGTTGAAACCTCCGTAGCCGTGGATGAGGGTCGGCTGCGGAATGGACACGTCGAGGTCCTTGCGATGCACGACGGTCGCGGGCACGAGGGCGCCGTCGGAGCTCGTCACGTGGATGGTGCGGACGACCAGATCCTCGCGGCGAATCTCGGGCGGGACGAGCTCCTCGAGCTCGCTCGGTGAGACCACGTACCGGTAGAGGCCGAACGAGCTGACCGGTGTCGAGAACAGGAAAGATATCTCGTCGTCGCCGGCCACGAACATCGGGAAGAGATGTGAGATGAAGCCCGCGGCAAAGGACTCCACCGAGCCGAGTCCCGGAAGCTTGACCTCATCGACGACGGTGCCGTCGACATCGAGCACACGAATTCCCGCTACAGCGTCTCTGTGGTAGCCAAGCACGATGCGGTCACCGACGATCCGCATCGTACGGAGCACGTCGTCGCTCTCCGCTACTAGTTCGGTCCAGGTGGTCTTGTCTGCGGGACTGGCGACAGGGATGGAGACAAGTCGCCCTCGGGGGGCGTCACCGTCGACGACGGCAATGAAGTGGTCTCCGTAAAACTCGCCGACCGTAATCCCGTCGATGTCGCGGAGCAACGGCCGCCACGGGCCGCTGCCCTCCCGAAAGTATGAGGCCTGAAGCAGCGTGTTGCCAGTACGGATGGACGTGTAGCGGCCATCGGCCGAAATCTGCATGGTGGGATAGACCAGGTTGGCGGGTGTTTCCTCATCGATCAGGGTGCCGTCGAGGAGATAGGTGTAGATGGGGCACTCGACGCGTCCCTCGCGAAGCTCGAGCGTGCTGTAGATGAATCCCGATGAGTCGGCCAGCCACGCGCAGCCAAGTTGTGGGTTTTGGGAGTCAGGGATGGCCGGTGTCGACATCTCGCCAGTTGCGACATCGAGTATCCGAACTGAGAACTTCTCAACTCCCGCCTTGTTGTAGGCGAAGGCGAGGAATCGCCCGTCCGGCGATGGGGAGAACCACCCGAGGTGGATTGGTTGGCCGTTTTCATCGCGCGCCGTGTTGAAGTCGACCAGCACGCGGGGTTGGGCGGTGGGGGAGTGACGCACCACGAGCGCCATGTGATCGGCGTCTGGCCGCGGTTTGATCGCCTGGAACCAAAGGTTGCCGCGCCGCTGCTGGGCCTGTACGTCGGATGCTTGAACTGCGGTCTCGAGAAGCGCTCGGAACGCAGCGTATTCAGGTAGCGCGTGGAGATACTCAGTGGCGGCGGCGTGCTGCTCGGCCTGCCACTCGAGGCTCGCGGGCGAATCAGTGTCGAGGGCAATCGGCGCGGTCATCAATCCTCATCTCTGTCGAAAGGGGCAGGGCATCGACACCGCCGGCACGGCCATCAGGCCTGACGCGCCTTCTGCACGACGTCGAGGATTGCCTGCGCGGTCTCGCGTGGCTTGTCCTGGGGGATGTAGTGGTCGGTGCCGTGGATCACGCGACATTCGCCCTGGGGGTGACGGGCCATCTCCTCCTGAACGCTCGCGATGTAACCCGTCCGGAGCTTCGCCCCGCGCCCCGTCCCGGCGCCCAGCACGTTGATGACCGGTACGTCGGCGGGCCATCAGCGCCAAGCTGGTTGGGACCGCTTTGGCCTCGGCGACAGCGGTCTTGGCGCTCTGCTTCGAGGTCATGTCGCGCCCGATGACGCCACGGTCCTCAGCGGACAGCTCCGGGCCGGCCTTCTTGAACAGGGCGCGGCCTAGGATCGGTTTGGCCAGACCCACGCTGTGCAGCGCGACCGACACAGACATCATGGTCGGCATCATCTTGGCCGTCTTCTCGGGCATGACAGCAATGGTCGTGGTATCGACCATGACGACACCAGCAACCCGGTCGGGATGCTGATCGGCGTAGCAGCGGACCATCGGGCCCCCCCAGCTGTGCGCGACGAGCACGACAGGCTCGTCGGGGGAGACATGCTCTATGAGCGCGTGCAGGTCTTCGCAGATGCGGGTCAGCGAGCGCGCCTGGGTGTCCGTGGTGCTGCCCGCGTGACCGGCACGGTCGTAGGAGACCGTCCGTGTCGCCGCCGCGACCAGGCGCTGCACCGCGACCCACTCGCTGGCACACGCAGACAGACCTGCCTCGAAGACCACGACGGGACCGCCCTCGCCGGCGTGGACGTAGCGCAGCGTCCGGCCGTCAGCCGTCGTCAGTGTGGAAGCCGAGAGGCCCTTGCCTGGGTCGAGTGTCATGCACGGTCCTTCGCGAGGTGGGTCGGAGGGGGCACGGCCCAAAAGAGTAAGGTAATTACAGTGCTGGCTCAGGAAGTTCCGGCGCATCAAACTTAGGAGACTCAGGAAATCGTGTCAAGGGAGGCACTCAGGGTGGCAGTCGCGACACCGGCACGGCTTGGGCGTCCGCCACGAATCGGGCGCGAGGACATCCTCGACGTGCTCGACCGGCACGCCGACGGTGCCTGGACCATGGCCAGCATCGCCGCCGAGCTCGGCGTGTCCGAGGCCGCCATCTACTACTACTACCCGACCAAGGGCGACTTGTTGGCCGCACTGGGTCAGCGAATGCTGGCCGACTTTGAGCTACCGAAACTCGCCGGTGACTGGGCCGCATGGCTTCGGCAGCTCGGACACCAAATCTATGACTTTGTGCGACGTCACCCGTTCCTGGCCGACCTCGGCAACTCCTACGCCTTGGCGCCTTCCTTCGCAATCCCCAATTTCGGAGCCAGCGAGGAGATGCTCAGCGGTCTCGTTGCGGCCGGCTTCACGCTGACCAACGCGGCCACCGCCTCTTCCTTGGTCCTCCTCCTCGGCACTCAGTACGCGGCGGCCGCGATCAGTTGGATAGCCCGCGGCGCGCAACTGCGCCAAGAGTTCACGCGCCTCGCGGAGGCGCAGCCAGACACACTCCTCGGCCAGCTCGCCCTGACGATCTCCGACGAGGAGCCTGCGCGCCAATCCGCCGACGCGCTGGACGTCGCCCTCTCCATCGTCATCGCCGGAGTCCGGAGCGAGCTGATCGACCAACCAAGTCCGAAGGAGACGCCATGAATACCGGCAGCGATCTTTTTGACACGTTCCTGGGCCGATTTGATGAGCTCGTCGTCGACGCTCAGTTTCTGCCGGCGTGGTCGCCGGACGGCAAGTCGCTGGCCTTTGTCGCCGGGCCGGCCGACGATCGGGAGGCGTGGTCGGTTGACCTGACGACCGGGGAACGTACCCCGTTGGTCGACGTCGCCGCGGTTCGCCAACAGATCCGTGAAGCCACGGGGCAAACCCCACCCGGGCGCGGTCTGCCGTTCGCTCATTTTGCCTTCGTCGGTCCGCGGGCGATCATGACGCAAGTCGGAGCTGACACCCTCACGATCGACTTGGACAGTCTCAGGGTTACCAAGGACTCGGTGGCCGACCCGATCGGCGAGATCTTCGGCCTCTCGGCGCGCGCCCGCTCCACCCCCCGCGAATACTTGCGGACTCAGCCGCTGATCGACCCGCTGCCGGCCTACGAGACGGTCTCGCCCGACGGCCGCTTCCTGCTCTCCACGCGCGACGGCAACATCTGGCTGCGCTCGAGCTACGGCGGCCGATCGCGGCACCTCACGCACGACGGCACACCCGAGCACGAGTGGCGCTTTGACATGTTCAACCCGATGCTCGCCGCGATCGGATTAGCCGTGCCAGTGACCAACTTCGCACCCGATGGAGCCAGGGTGGCCGCTTACAAGGTGGACAATGAAGGCGTCGCGCTGCTGCCGCAGGTCCACTATCTGGAGCGTTACGACGAGGTCGTGCTGCGCTATCACGCCAAGGCCGGGGGGATCTTGGAGCGCTACACCTTGCACATCCTCGATCTGTACGACCGGCCGCCGGTCACCTTGCAGTTGGGTGACACCACCGACACCTACCCGGTGTTCGCGGGGTGGCTCCCCGACGGGTCCGAGGTACTCGTTGTCCGGATGAACCGCGACTGCCGCCGCGTCGACGTCCTCGCTGCCGATACCCGGACCGGCGCGGTGCGCGAGCTCTTCACCGAGCAGGGCGACACGTTCGTACGCATCCACCACGACGTCTACTTCGGACGCAAGCTCGGACTGTGGCTCACCCCGGATGGGCAGCGCATCATCTGGGCGTCGTCGCGGTCCGGGGTCAACCAGCTGTACCTGTACGACCTCACCGGCGCCCTCGTCGGTCAGCTCACCGACGGCGAAGGGCCGGCCATTGAGGTGAAGCTCGTCCGCGGCGACACCGTCTATTACACCGCCCACAGCGACGTCGACCGCCCCTACGACGTCCACCTGCACCAGGTGTCACTGGACGGCGCCGGAGCTGCGCGGCTCACCGAGGGCGCGGGCATCCATGCCGTGAACTTCGGTCCCGGCGCCGACGTCTTCATCGACACGGTGTCGACCCCGGACCAACCGCCGGTCTCGGTGCTTCGTGACATCGCCGGTCACCTTGTCGGCCCTTTGCTCACGGCTGACGTGACGCGGCTGGAGGCGCTGGGCGCGGTGCCGCCCCAACAGTTCACGGTCACAGCGGCCGACGGACAGACGCCCCTGTGGGGCGTCATGTTCTTCCCCGTTGGCTTTGATCCGAGTCTTCGATACCCCGTCGTCGAGTACGTCTACGGCGGTCCGCAAGTCGCCATCGGACCCCACGCCTGGGGCGGTGCCTTCGGCCGGGCGGCCCACGCCATCGCCCAGCTTGGCTACGTCACGGTGGTGCTCGACGCCCGTGGCACCCCGGAGCGCTCGAAGGCGTTCCACGACGTCGTCTACCGGAATTTTGCGACGGTGCTCGCCGACGACCACGCCGAGGCCTTGCGCCAACTGGCCTCCCGACACCCGTTCCTCGGGTTGGATGGCGGCGCCGGAGTGATCGGTGGCTCCTGGGGTGGCTACACGGCCTTCCGCCTGCTGGCCGACCGCCCCGACGTTTATAGCGCCGCCGTGTCGTACTCGCCCGGGTTCGACCCGTACTCCAGCGTCTTGTACGAGTGCTACCTCGGTCTCCCCCAGGACAATCCCGCAGCGTACGAAGCGGCCCAACCCCTCAACCTCGCTGGCGCGATCAACGGCGCGCTGCTTCTCGCCTGCGGTACCACCGACCACGCCACTTGGACGGACGCCATCAAGATGACCGAAGCGCTGATCCGAGCCGGCAAGGACCATGAGTTCGTCGTCCTACCCGCGCAGCCCCACGGGTACGACGCCACGCACGACGACTACTTCTGGCGCAAGGTCCAAGGCTTCTTCGCTACCCACCTGTGAGGACGCGTCCTAGGCCCCGAGCGTCGTGACAACGGCTACCCCCCGGCGGTGGGGGCGGACTGTATTGCCTGGTGCCCAGGGTCCTCGTGGCATTCTTCTTCGGGTCGATCAAGGCGTGACCCCTGCTCGTCGCCATCCCCCCTGTAGGCGGGGCCAGGCTGTGCCAAGATCGGCGCGTTCGAAGGATGCCCTGTGGGACACGTGCTCATTCCGATAATCATCATCCCCCTCGCCTTTGTTGTGCAGCTGGTTGTGCAGCGAAACACCACGAGCAGATACGACTATCAGTGCGGCAAGTGCGGGCAGACGTTCAGTCTCACGCCATTGGTGGCATCGATCAGTCCACACCGCTTTGGCGGCAGCAAGTATGCAAAGTGCCCCCATTGCGGAGCTCGCTCCTGGGTCTCGACGGTCCCCAAGCAGTAGGTGCAGGGCGCTGAGCGACCGCCGACGCGATGGACACACGCCACGACGGACCTCCACAACTTTGGCCTCATCACCTGGGCCGTCGATCCTGACCTCGTCCAGCGGCTGCTTCCGGACGGCTTCACCGTCGACATCCGTGCCGGACAAGCCCTGGTGTCGATGGTCCCGTTCCTCGATCATCGGTTCAGGTTCCGCGCCGTGCCGTTGGCTGCGCTGTCCTGCGGTCAGGTCAACTATCGGACCTACGTCCGTCTTCGAGAAGAGTCGGGCGTCTGGTTTTTCGGGACGTCGCTTGACAGTCGGCTCGTCTCCCTGCCGCGACTCGCGTGGAGGATGCCCTGGCATCGCACCCGCATTCGCCTCGATGCATCTTGGGAGGGCGACGACTGCCGGTCGTGGCGACTGGACGCGTCTGGCGCGTGGGGAGCGGCCACGGTCGCGTTACGCGGGGTCGGGACACCCATGCGCGTCGTCGCCGGGTGCGAGGGTGACGCGATGAGCCAAGTGCTCTGTGACCCGTACATCGGCTGGTACGCACGCTCCGATGGGTCCGGGGTCGGTCGTTATTCGGTGTGGCACGAGCCGCTGGTCCTGGAGGAGGCGCTGGTCGACGAGGCCCGTGTTGAGGTGCTCACGGACCTCGGCCTCATCGAGGACGGTCAGCCCCCGCTCGCCGCCGGAGTCCAGCGGATGGTCGGCTTCGACATACACACTCCGCCGGTGCAGATCCCGGCGTCGACCTAGCAGTGTCGGCGAGTCACGCCTCCAACCGACGGCGCGGACCAGGGAACGGACAGTGGCGGCAACCCTGCTCACAGCAGTGCCCTTTGGCCAACAGGTACCCGGCCGTCATCACCAGCAGCCCGGTGCTCGGATCCGGGTACCCAGCCTCGCCGCGCCGCATCGCCTCTCGGTGGGCCGCGATGATGAGGGGGTAGTCGGACCTGTCGGGATCAAGGCGGCGCGGCGATGGCACGGCGACGCCGAGGCCTGAACGCCTTGACCGACCATCGTCGGCATCATCGAGGATCAGTAGCCACGAGGCCAGCCCGTGTGGGCACCAGCCGCCGGGCTTGACGAGGCACTCGTCCGGGCAACGACAAACGCCGTCAGCCAACCACTCCGCCAACGTGTCCGGATCTGGCGGAGCCCAACCGCTGTTGGTCTCGAACCAGAGGCGCGCGTTGCGAACCGCGGTGGCAGCGTCGAGATCCACCGCCACAGCATGGGTCACCCTCAGCGCCGCCGCTTCCGCGGAACCTTCACGGCAACCGGCACTTCGTACTCCACCCGGACAGGCACCGCACCGTCGGTGCCCAGCTCCTCGCCTTGCTCCGCCCGTTGGAGCGTGTCGGCTACGACGCGACGCATGTCATCGTCACCCGCTGAGGACAACTTGTCGAGGGCGGCACGCAGGCCGGCGATGTACTGCTCCCGCGACGTTGACGTGGTGATGCTGCCGTCGGGGCCGACCGTGAGGACGCCGGGCTTGCCCAAGCGCTGTTGCGCAGCCTGCTTGGTGATGTTGAGGACCGAGCCCACGTCCGCCCACGAGTAGCCCTCCTCCTCGCGGGCCACTTGGGCCAACTCGGCGAGGAACCTGTCGAGGCCCTCTCGAAGGGCGGCCGCGGCGAACATGCGCTCGAGAGCCGAAGCATCCGGGTTGGCCGCCCGGTCGAGCAGCATCGGGAGTTCTTTGGGGACGTCGATCGGGACCATGCGTCAATTTTATGTTGACGCATGCCGGGCGTCAAGGAAAAGTTGACGGGCGACTCTCGCCTACTACGGACCCGCCGCGCTATCGAAGGCGATGGGCATGCCGAGTTGGTCCATGACGAAGGCCAGCCACTGGGTGTGCTGGGCGACCTCGACGTCTTTGGCCGTCGCCCATCCGTGACCGACGTTGCGCCACACGCGCAGCAGCACCGGGAGCCCACTCGTGGTGGCCGCTTGGAGCCGGGCCGCGAACTTGCGGCCGTGCCACGGTTGGCAGCGGGGGTCGGTGTCGCCCACGTCCAAATAGACAGCGGGATATGCCGTCCCGTCGGTCACGAGGTGGTAGGGGGAGAAGCTCGCCAGACGACGGACGTCCACCGGATCATCGGGGTCGCCGAACTCCTCGCTGACGGCCATGCGGCCGTAGCTCTCCCGACAGGCGCCGATGACGTCGAGGAAGGGCACACGCGGCACGACCACGCGCCAAAGATCGGGACGTTGCGTGATGGCGACGCCGCTCATCAAGCCACCGTTGGACCCGCCCGTGACACCGAGTTGTGCGGTCGTCGTGAGGCCGTTCGCAACCAGATCCTCGGCGACGGCATAGAGGTCGTCGTAGCAGTTTTGCTTGGTCTCCATCCGCCCGCCGCGCCACCAATCCAGCCCAAACTCGGCACCCCCGCGAAGGTGGGCGTGGACAAACGTCCCGCCGGCGTCGATGAAGGCGGCCATCGCTCCGGGGAACTGGGGGACCCACGGGGCGTTGAAACCTCCGTAGGCGTAGATCAACGCCGGCTGGGCCCCGCTGCCGACCAGGTCGGGCCGTTGAACGATGTGGTAGGGGATGAGCGTGCCGTCGGGTGACGTGGCCCAGTGGTCCTGGATCACGGCTGTGACCCGCACGGCGGGCTCACTCAGTGTCTCGATGGCGGAGTCGCCCGGCCGGTGGCGGTAGATCCCCCACGACTCGGTGAGTGAGGAGAAGGCGAAGACAAACTCGTCGGGGTGACCCCGCGGCGCGAGCGTCATGGACGGGAACGGTGCCTCGGCCAGGGCGCCCCGGCCCGGCAGCGGCACCTCGCCGAGCTCCGCCCCGGTGAGGTCCACGATCCGCACCCGTCCGTAGGTGTCGACAAACTCGGAGAGATACAGCACCCCCCCCCACTGGCGTCATGGTCCGAAGGGCGGCGTCGGTCTCGGGGACGATGACTCGCCAGGTTGCCGGATCATCGGGCCGCGGACCGGCGAGGGGTATGCCGACGACACGACCACGCGGCGCAAAGAGATCGGTCAGGGCGACGAATTCGTCGCCGATGACGTAGCCGGCAACCGTCGCGTCGACGGCCTCACTCATGAATGGCTGCCAGGTTGCCGATGGGTCGGTGAGGTCGAGGAGAGCGATGGGCTTCGGCCGCATCAGATCCAGGTGGACGACCGCCCATCGGCCATCACGGGAGACGAGCACACCGACGTACTCGGCGCCTCGCCCGGGAAGCGGCACCTTCTCGGGTGTCGTGCGGGCGGGCTGACCGATGTCATGTCGAAAGACCCTGAGCTTGACCTCCTCCTTCGGACCTTCGAGGGCGACGTAGAAGAAGCCGCTCGAGTCGCCGAGCCACTGAGCGCCGCCCATCCAATTGTCCATCAGCAACTGAGCCGGTCGGTCATCGAGCACTTTGCCGGAATCGGTGTCGACGACGCGAATGGTGTTGCTCTCGCTTCCGTCGCCGCACAGTCCCACGGCGAGAAGTCGCCCGTCAGGCGACGGGGACAGCCACGACAAAAACGGTGTGAGCCCATCCTCGGTCGGATGGTCGGCGGGGTCGAAGAGGATGTCGCCGTTGCCCGTCGGGTCGGTAGCCACCACGACATGCGACTGCGTGGCGCCATCGCTGTAGCTGGTGCGGAACCAACGGCCGCCGGCGAAGCGCGGGATCGACCCGAATCGGGAGACGGCGTAACGGCTGACGCGTGCACGCAGCACCTCGATGTCGGGGATGGCTGCGACGTACTCGTCGGCGAGCGACGCTTCCGCCGTTTGCCACGCCTCCACGTCGGGTGCGTCGCCGTGCTCCAGGGGCCGGTAGGGATCGGGGAAGCTCACCCCGGCCAGCGTCTCGATCGCGTCGCTGTGCGGTGCCGGTGGATAGGACAGCGTCATGGCGTCACGCTAGATCTGCGACCGGGGCCGGGCGCCCCACGATCGTCGGACAGCACGGGGAGGGCGTTCGTCAATTGATCATCCGATCGTTACCAGCCCGGCCATTTCGTGGATAGTCCTGATCGGACCGTGATCAGGGCCGATTTCAAGGACATTTCGCCCAGTCGTAGGAGAGCCATCGGCTGGGCGTTTCGTCACTTGATGACGGCGCCTCCGCGGTGACCCTCAGGAGCCGGGGGGTGACGCGTCACACGTCCCGGCGTAGAAGCGCATCGGGGTTTGCCAATTGGTGGCACTGAACCGTTCGCCGCCGTCGACGTAGCACCATGCGCCAAGCGGGTCATCGGGGTAGGGGCTCGGCGCGTTGTTGCTCCACCAGGTTACGGCCGCGTCGGTGGTCATCGAGTGGCTGCTCCCGGGGAGATCGACGGCCCCTTCCCGTTGTGGGCTGAAGGGGTTGGGGAAGTCGGTCGCTTCGAGCCCGCGCTGGAAGCTAGCCGGGGTGAGGTCAGGCCCGGCCATCTGGATCCCTGATGCCAGCATCAGCATCTCGAAGTAGAAGTGCTGATAGTTCGCGAAGACGGGGCTGGCGTCGTCGACCTGGAAGCCCGGGTCGACCGCTTGGAGGGCCCAGTTGAGGGTGGCGTCGGGGTATGGGACCTCAGCGGGGGTGAAGGTGAGGCCGAGGAGGGCGTCGCGCTGGTCGCCCGGGGGCCAGAGCGTCTTGACCACGATGTCGACGTCGTTCTCGCTCGATGTGAGCAACCACTCGGGGTAGTAGCCCTGATTGTCGGCCTCGACAGGTAGCCCGAGCTCGACCTCGTCGACGTTGAGGCAGGAGCACAACACCGTCGTCACACCTGCTTCCTTCATGGCCAAGACCGCGTCGGTGGAGAAGTCGATGATGCTCCCCTCCTCCTGCGCGGCGTTGGAGTCGTCCTGGTCCACGTAGGTCTCCGTAGCGGCCAGCTTCACGCCGCAGCTGGCCAGCTGTTGTGTGAGTGGCGCCGTCGAAACCGGATCAGGAGTCTGGTCGTATTCGTTGATGAGGCCAAACTTGCGCTGCTGGGACGCGATCGTGGCGGTGGGGGAGAGGCTCGCCTTCTTGCCGGCGAGCTGGGCGCAGACGAACCGGCCGGTGTCGGCGAACTCGTCGTCGGGCGCTTCCGGGTACTCCCAAAGGTAAGGCGCGTACTGCTGCATGACCGACTGGGAAAAGATGTCCTGGTAGCCGAGAGCGACGACGTGGTCGCGGGCGAACTCGAGTTGGGCGCACGTGCGGTAGTTGTCGTTGCCGGCGTCGGCGAATGGCCGGTAGGTCTGTGTCAGGCCGTCAGCGTCACTCTCGAGCGTCGGGCAGTTGCCGGCCTCGGTGCTGCCATCGATCAGGTTGAGCTGGCGGCCGTAAAACTCGAAGTAGCGGTTGAAGAACAATTGGAGGTCCTGCACGACCCGGTGGGCGTTTTCGTCACCGAGGGAAGCGGGATTGACGAGGGCGTTGATCTGGGTGGCGGTAACGCCGGGCGCCGTGGCGCCACCGTTGTTGCCCTGCCAGTAGGCAATGCAGGGTGGCGACTGCGTGTCGGCGATCTGCCGGGGTGGGTTGCCGACGCAGTGGTGGATGGCAGGGATGTCGATCGTCGCCGGCGGGACCGTCAGCGGCGGGGCGTGGCCCGGAAGGGGCGGGGTTGTCGAGGTAGTGGTCGTGCTGGCCGGCGCGCCACTCGCCGTCCCCGGAGCATTGCCGAAGTTGGACGTCTGCTGGAGTGGCGCCTGATGGATCTGGTGCCGAGCCTGCGGCGCGAACTCGGCGATGTCGGGCGGGGCCGGCTGGCGTGCGGTCAGGGCCACCGCGGCCACGAGGGCGACGAGGGCGACTGTGGCGAGGGCATACACCGCTCCAGGGCCACGTGGGTTGCCGCGTTGCGGACGGGCAGCGAGCGAGATCGCCATCGATCACCCCCCGATCCCGTGCGATCACCATCTGTCGTTCTGTGTAACTTCTCACACACGGTGACGCCCGTCAAACCTACTGACCTGGCATCTCCTTGAGCAGCGCGACCAGCGCGTCGCCCGCGGCGATCACCTGCCCGGGGTTGGCCCCCGTCAGCGGGCCGATGATGCGGGGCAGGTCGAGGGCGGGCAGGTCGAGGTAGGGGGCCACGCGCTTGGCGATCATCCCACCGCCTGTCCCGCACCCCTGCTCAACGAGCGAGGCCACGGCCATCTCCCAGACCGGGCTGCCGATGAGGTCACGGATCGTCGAGATGGGCGTAGGTGGGATCACCGGGTCGGCAACCGACCAGGAGTGAGACCCATGTCCCACACTCACGGTCTCGCCGCCGGGCACGGACACGACGGCCCGGGCCCCGGGCGGCACGACGACGTCGAGCGTCAACGTGCCGCGTTGGCGTCGCCAGGCGACTGACGCTTCGCCGTAAGGCGTCAGAAGGCGCGCCGAGGCGTGAGATAGCGCGGGGTCGGGCAGCGGGCGCACGATGATCTCCCGATATCCCGGAGCACCAGGTGCCAACCCGGCGACGGCGCGGTGCATCCAGTCGGCCACGGCGCCGAGGGCATAGTGGTTGAACGACGTCATCTGACCGGGGTTGATGGTGCCGTCGGGCAGCATGCTGTCCCATCGCTCCCAGATCGTCGTCGCCCCCATGGTGACGGGGTACAACCACGACGGGCAGCCGCGCTCGAGTAGGAGGCGGTAGGCGAGATCCGGCCGCCCGGTCGACGCGAGGGCATCGGTCATGAGCGGCGTGCCCACGAAGCCCGTGGCGATCTCGAAGCCGTTGGCGATCACCAGATCGGCGAGCCGTCGAGCCGCTCTATCCCGCTGCGCCGCCGTCGGCAGGAGGCCCCATTCGAGCGCGAGGGCGTAGACGGTCGGCGCGTCGGATACCACCCGCCCCGCGCTGGTGACGAACTCGGCGCCGAACGCGTCGCGTGTGGCTTGGGCCAGCGCCGCGTATCGCTCGGCGATGACATCGTCGCCCAGGATCGCGGCGGACTGGGCGACGATGTCGGCCGAACGGGCGAGGTAGGCGGTGGCGATGACGGTGGGGTCGGCTTTCGCTTGGCCGGGCGCCTCTGGGGGAGCCGTCGGGTCCAGCCAATCTCCGAACTGGAACCCACCGGCGGACACGCCCCCGACCGTCCGGGCTGCGACGGCGTCGACCCACTTCATCATGCTGGGCAGTTGGTGGGCCAGGATCCCGGTGTCGCCCAAACGCTGGTAGACGACCCACGGCACGATGGTGGCGGCGTCGCCCCAGGCGGCGGGGAGTGGCATCGCCGCCTCGAAGAATCGGGAGCTGCCTCCGGGCAGGATGGGTTGGGGCACGACGAAGGGCACGGCACCGTCGGGCTGCTGGTCGACGGCCACGTCGGCGAGCCAGGAAGAGAGAAAGCCGCCCACGTCATAGAGGAATGAAGCGGTGGGCGAGAACACGCAGAGGTCGCCGGTCCAGCCGAGGCGCTCGTCTCGCTGCGGGCAGTCGGTCGGGATGCTGAGGAAGTTGCCGCGCATGCTCCACAGGACGTTGTCGTGGAGCCGATTGAGGTCGGGGTCCGAGCACGAAAACCAGCCGGTGCGCCGCAGGTCGGACCCGACGACAACAGCCGTGACGTCTGCCGCTTGGAGGTCGTCGACACCGTCGACCTGCGCATAGCGAAAACCGTGGAAGGTGAGTCGAGGCTCGAGTACCGCCTCGTCGCCGGCAGCCAGGATGTAGGTGTCCGTGGCCTTGGCGGTGCGAAGGGGTCGCACCCCGAGCTCCTCGTGCTCCAACACCTCTGCGTGGCGGACGGTGACCGTGTGCCCATCGCGGGGCTTGCGAACGCGCACCTGCACCCACCCGACCAGGTTTTGGCCGAAGTCGACGAGCGTCTGGCCCGATGGTGACGTCCAGACCTTGAGCGCATCCAGCTTCTGCGTGACCCGGACCGGTGGACCCGGAGGGGCGACGAGTCGACCCAGATCCTCGTCGACAACCTCGACCGCATCCGCGGCCCCCGATTGCGGGCGGAGGTCGGTGTGCTGACCGTCGTAGATGCTGTGCTCCAAGATGCCGCTCTCCGAGGCCGCCCAGCTTTGGTCGGTCGCGACGACTTCCTGACTGCCGTCGGCGTAGGTGATCTCCAACTGGGCGAGGAGAGCGAGGCGGTCGCCATATCCGCGGTGGGCGAGTGGGCCGGCGCCGATGCGGCCGCGGTACCAGCCGTCACCGAGCACCACCTCGATGCGGTTGTCCCCCTCGGTCAGGAGATCGGTGACGTCGTGGGTGCGGTAGTTGAGACGATGGTGGTAGCTGGTCCAACCCGGAGCCAGGACGTCCTCGCTGACGAGGGTGCCGTTGAGTCGAGCGTCGTAGACGCCGTGGGCCGTGATGTACAAGCGCGCCGAGGCGACGGGCTGGCTCAGGGCAAAGGCGCGCGAGAGCAGGGGTGCCGGTTGCCCTCGGCCACCGATCGTCGCCGGGCTGATGAACCGCGCCGACCAGTCGGTCGGGGACAGGAGACCGACCTCCACCGGCGAGGCGTCGCTCCACTCCGTCCAGCCGTCGTCTCCCCGCACGCGGACGCGAACCGTGGCCCGGCTTCGCGACGCGAGCGGCGCAAAGGGCCACGGCACGAGGACCTGATCTGCAGACTCGACGATGACGTCGGCCGGTCCCGCGGGTGTGTGCAACGAGAGCTCGTAGGCCGTCTGCACCCAGGTCGGGTCCTCGGTCGTGACCTGCCAGGACAGGCGCGGATTGGCGACCCCGATCCCGTACGTGTCGTCGAGGTGCTCGAAGCGCACCGGCAAGACGGTGGTCATGCGTCGCACCGGCCGCTGAAGAGCGACGCCGGGCCCGGCGGCCAGTTGGACGCCGTGTACCGGCCGTCCACGTAGCACCACGTCCCGACTCCCTCGTCGGGGAGGGGGCTTGCTGCCGCGGCACTCCACCACATGAGATCGGCGTCTGTCGTCATCGAGAAGCTCCCGCCTGCGAAGCCGACAGCCCCCTCCATTTGGGGGCTGTACGGGTTGGGGAATGTTGTGGTCTGAAGAGCGTGCTCAAACGTGGCCGGCGTGAGGTCCGGTCCCGCCATCTGGATGCCCGATGCCAGGAGCAACAGCATCCAGTACACGTCTTGGGTGTGCAGCCATGTCGCCTCGTCCGTGTCGATTTCGTAGCCAGGGTCGACGGCGGCAATCGCTTGATTGAGCGTGGTCTCCACGTACGGCACCTGTCGGGGATCGACGGTCAGCCCCATCAAACCATGTTCCTGGGCGGCGTCGGCCCAGAAGGCCTTGATGGTGATATCGAGGTCCTGTTGTGGACCGACGACGACCCACTCGGGGTCGTAAAACTGGGCGTCGGCGGCCGGTCCGAGCGCGTCTTCCATGAACACTTGGCACCAGCAAAACACCGTCGTCACCCCCCCGGTCTGCATGTTGAGCACCGCTTGCTTGTCAGCGGTATACACCTGCGCGTAGTCCTGCGCCAACGATGCCCCATTGGTCGTTTGCTGCGACTCGATCATGCTCGTGGCCGCCAGGCCGCTCCCACATTGGCCGAGCTGGCTGCGCAGAAGGTCCACACTCGGTGGGGCTTGGCCCGCGTAGTACTGAATGATGGCGCCGAACTTGCGGGGCTTGGAGGCGGTGGCCGCGCTCGGCGAGTAGGAGGCCGGGCGCCCGGCCAGGTCGGCGCAGATCGCCCGACCGGCGAGGGCCATCTCCTGGTCCTGACCCATCTGGTATTGCCAGAGATAGGGCGAGCGGTTGGCCAGTCCCGCAGCCCCGAACCACTGGAAGCCGGCGACAGTCACCACGTGGTCGGCCGCGGCTTCATCCAGGAAACAAGCCGGGGTCTGTCCGTCCGGATCGGTCGTGGCGAAGTCATCCTCAGCGGCCAGCTCGTCGGCGACCGACCGCTGATACGTGCACTCGTCGCCGCTATAGCTGCTGCTCGGCCCCTGTCCGCCGGGGTCGAGGTGGAGCTGGCGCCCGTAGAACTCGAAGGTGCGGTTGAAGAACGTCTGCAGGTCGGCGACCGCCCGCTGGTCGGCACCGTTGGACAGCAAGGCGACCTTGATCTCGTTGCCGGTGACGCCCCTGGTCGTCGCCCCTCCGTTGTTGCCGGCCCAATAGGCGATGCACGGAGGGGATTGGGTGTCGAAGCTGATCTGGCGAGGTGGGTTGCCGTAGCACTGGTGCACGGCGGGGACGTAGATCGGCGGTGGCGCGGCAGCCACTGTCGTGGTCGAGCCAGCGGCGGCCGGCTGCGTGGTGGTGGTCGGCGCCAACCCGCCCGCGCCGGGCCCGCCGTTGGCACTGCCAAATTTGCTATTGAGCTGGTTGGGAGCCTGGCGAATCTGATGTTGGGCTTCGGGAGTGAGCTCGGCGATAGCCGGGGGCGGCGGCTGGCGGGCGGTCAGCGCCAGGCTGGCCAAGAGCACCAAGATGGCCGCCGTCGCCGTCGCGTAGACCGCCGCCGGTCCCTTCGGCGAACGGTTGGCGCGGATGACGCCGGTCACGTCGTCGCGCCGGGGCCGGGCCGCTTTGTTGGGCTCCGCTTCGGAGCGGATGGGCCCGGCAGGGGCTCACGGGTCAGACCGCGAACCATCGCTTCGAATATGGCTCCCGCGCGCCGGTCCGCCTCCTCAATGGGAGTCCCGAGCTCGTCGGCGACCGTCTGGCGGAGTAGGCCATAGCCGACGTAGGCGGCCATGGACACCACGTGGATGAAATCAAAATCAGCGTCTTCCGGCAGGACGCCCTGGGCGATGTCGCGTTGATAGGTCTCGCGCGTCTCATCCAGATTGGCCAGCATGCCGATGGGTGCGGCACCTTCCAGAGCCAGGAGCGCCACCAGCTTGAGCAGCACGGGCTCCTCTTCGGAGACGACGTCGAAGGCGTGGCGTCGCCGGGCCACGAAGGGGGTGTTGCGATCCTCCCGCCAGATCGGCCGCAACTCCTCGAGCCGTTGTTGCAGGGCCTGGCGCAGCAGTCCCTCCCGCGAGCCGAAGTAGTGATAGATCTGCGCCCGGTTGAGACCGGCCGCTTGCGCGACCGAGTTGAGGTTGAGACCAGCCAGCACACCGTCGCGCTCAAACAGCTTCCACGCCGCGGCCAGCAGCTCTCGCTCGGTGGCGGCACGGTCCCGCGTCCGTTGCGGCCGGCGTGTCGTCATGCCATCCCCCACTCCTTGACCGGGAACTTAACATGTTGTTATAACGAAACGCAAGAAGTTCCGGCGTCCCTAAGGAGGCACCCAGCGTGCCGCTCGATCCGCCCATCCAGGTACTGCTCGACTTCTACAACCGGATCAAACCACCGCCGGGATTGAGCATCGAGGAGCGTCGTCGCCTGGCCGCCGAGAGCACCCCGGTGCTGCCGCGCTCGCGCCGCCCTCCGGGGCTACGCGTCGATGATCATCAGGTAGCGGTGGACGGGGGCGAGATCACCTTGCGAGTCCTCCGCCCCGAAGAGCTCGACGGCCCAGGACCCGGGTACGTCTTCATCCACGGCGGAGGCTGGACCTCCGGCGACATCGACAGCGCGGAGTCGGAGTGCGGCAGCTTGGCCAAGGAGGTCGGCGCGACGGTCGTGGTCGTCGACTACCGACTGGCGCCCGAGCACAAGTTCCCCGTGCCGCTGCTCGATTGCCTGGCCGCCTATCGGTGGGTGGTCGACGAGGCGCCTCAGCTGGGCATCGATTTCGGGCGGTTGGTCCTCAGTGGCGGCAGCGCCGGCGGCAACCTGGCCGCCGCCCTTTGCCTCCTCATCCGCGACAACGCGCTGCCGATGCCGTGCCTGCAGTTCCTCGACGTACCCGCCCTCGATCTCAGCTTGGGTTCGCCGTCGGCCACCATGATGGACCCCGAGGCCTGGCTGAGTGGAGCGGACCTGGCCGAAGCCGTCGGCCACTATCTGCGCACGCCCGAAGACGCGCTGGACCCGTTGGCTTCGCCGCTGCTCGCGACCGACCTGTCCGGTCTCCCACCAGCAGTCATCCTGGTGGCCGAGTACGACCCCGTCCGAGACGACGGCGAGCGATATGCCCGCCGGTTGCACGAGGCGGGTGTCCCCGCTGCTGTCCTTCGGATCGTGACCCATGCGCACGGGACCTACGGCATCCAGGGAACGCTGACGGCGGGCCTCATGCGCGACTTGCGCATCAACGCACTTCGCCGGGCCTTCGACGGGACGTTGATAGGAAGCCCTCTCCCTCTGCCGTAGTAAGGCGACGGCTGTCGCCTTGTGCGAGGATGTTCGATAGTACAGAATCGATCTGGCCTGTTTTCGGGGGGTGAAGCCGGCGGCGCGAGAGCCGCAGGCGAGGTTGAGCGCCCGCCATGTGAGGATGCAGATGGGGGGAGAATGCTCGACGAGACGGCGGTGACCGACGCACCGCCCACGGCGCCCCCATCGTCGTTGCCGCCCTGGCTCGACCGGCTGTGGCGCTTCGAGTACCGCAACGAGGTCGTGATCTGCGTCGGCATCTTGATCTTGATCCAGGTGTTCCCCAAGACCATTCCCGAGGGGATCTACGGGTTGGGATTGGTGTCAGGAGCAGCCCTCGCCCTTCAGGCCATCGGCGTCGTGCTGGTCTATCGGAGCAACCGCATCATCAACTTCGCCCAGGTCCAGATCGGCGCCACGGCGGCCGCCATCTTCTTCATCCTGGCCCACTACCTGTCGCTACCGCGGATCGTCAACAGCCTGTGCCCGGTGTGTCTCGAGCGTGACACGACCCGCGTTTACGAGGTCAATTACTGGCTCTCGATGGCGCTCGCCATGGCCCTGTCGATCCTCATCGCCTGGCTCGTCTACGTGCTCGTCGTCCGGCGGTTCGCCAACGCACCTCGCCTGGTCCTGACCGTCGCCACCATCTTCCTCGCCCAGGGCCTGCCGTTCGTGAGCGGGCTTGCGGGCAACCTGCTCACGACCAAGGCCCAGCGGGTGGACGGCCAGGTGGCGAGCAGCGGGCCAGCGCCGTTGCCGTTCGACTTCACCATCAAGATCGGGCACCCCGTACCCGTCATCTTCCACGCCGTCGACGTTTTCACCGTCGTCGCTGCCGTGGCCGCCACCATCGCCCTCTTCTTCTACCTCCGACTCTCGGCGACGGGTACCGCTATCAGGGCGTCGGCCGAAAACCCGGCCCGGGCGGCCACGCTGGGGGTCAACGTCAGCAAGGTGACGAGTCGGGTCTGGCTGATCGTCGGCATCCTGTCCGGACTGGGGGCTCTGCTGGCGACCATCCAGTCCGGCGGTAGTGGCGGGCTGGGACCGACCACACTCGTCGAGATCCTGGCCGTGGCCGTCGTGGCGCGCTTCACCAACCTGCCCATGACGCTCATTGCCGCCGTGGTGCTCGGCGTGCTGCAACAGGCGGTCCTGTGGGCCTACAACACGAGCACCCCGCTCGACGCCGGCCTCATCGTGCTCATCGCCATCGTCCTGCTGGCCCAGCGGTACCGGGTCTCGCGCGCCGAGCTGGAGCAATCGAGTGCCTGGCAGGCCACCCGGGAGGTACGACCCATACCCGAGGAGCTGCGGGTCCTACCGAGCGTCCGGAAGTGGCTCATCGTCCTGGCCGCGACCGGGGCCGTCATCGTGCTCGGCTACCCGTGGGTCATGTCTCCCAGCCAGACAGAGCTGGGTGCGCTGGTGATGATCTACGCGATGGCGGGGTTGTCCCTGCTGATCCTTACCGGATGGGCCGGTCAGATCAGCCTCGGCCAGTTTGGTTTCTCCGCCGTCGGTGCCTACGTCGCCGCCGTCGTCCACCTCCCCTTCCTGCTTGCCGTACCCATCGGGGCGTTGGCGGGCGCGGCCGTCGCCTTTGTCGTCGGGATCCCCGCCCTCAAACTGCGCGGCCTTCACCTGGCCGTGATCACCCTCGCCTTCGCGCTGGCTGTCAGCTCCTACCTACTCGACCCGTCCTACCTCGGTAAGCACCTTCCCAGCGAGCTCAACCGGCCGACGCTGCTCGGGATCTCCTTCAACGATCAGCGGGCCTTCTTCTACTTGACCGTCGTGGTGCTGATCGTCGTCGTGGTGGGAGTGGTCGGCCTGCGACGGAGTCGCACCGGACGGGTGCTCATCGCCGCTCGCGACAACGAGCGCGCCACCCAGTCGTTTGGCGTGAGCCTCACCCGCGTGCGCCTCACTGCCTTCGCCATCTCGGGCTTCATCGCCGCACTGGCCGGTGGCCTCTTTGCCTACCAGCAGCACGGGGTTGTCGCCGCCAGCTTCGCCCCGGGCGAAAGCCTCAACATCTTCTTGTATTCGGTCATTGGGGGCTTGGGGTCGGTCTCAGGTCCCATCGTCGGGGCCGTCTACGCGGGCGCCCTGCAGATCTTCGGAGCGTCCCCGCTCGTAGCCGAATTGGCCACGGGGCTGGGCGGCCTCTGCCTCGTGCTGTTGATCCCCGGTGGGCTCACCAGTCTCATCTTCAGTATCCGAGACGCCGCCCTTCGGCGCATCGCCAGCCGCAACCGCATGGTCGTCGCCAGCCTCATCTCCGATCGCGATCCGAGCCGCGTCGCGTCGGGTGCGGCGATCAGTCCGAAGGTGGCCAAGCGGGGCGGGACGACGTTCATCCCGACGCGCTACGCGCTCGACCGTCAGTGGGCGCTGCGGATCGCCGACGCCGTGGTGGCTCCGGGCACCACGGCCCGAGCCCCGGTGGTCGCCGGGACCAGGTCCAGCGCCGGTGCCTTCGAAGGCCTGGCCGACGAGGACGGCGCCGGTCATGGCTGAGCCCACCGCGCCGGCGACCGAGCAGCCCACCGGGGAGGGCACAGACGGGGTGTCGGCGGCGATCGCCCGGCGCCACCTCGTCCCCAGCAGACGCGAGCAAGGCCTCGGCGTGGCCGTGAGCGACTATCGCTGGGACGAGGTCGGCGACCAAGGCGAGAAGGTGTCCTTTCGCCGGGGGCTCGCCGAGTTTGCCCGCGCCGCCGACCCTCGCGACATCGAAGGCTCGAAGCTGCCCCTCCTGCTGATCAGCCTGTTGGCGTTCAACACCGGATTGGATGTCAGCGCCATCGCCAACCTGCAACCCGAGATCCAAGCGTCGTTCGGCCTCGACCTGAGCTTCCTCGCCACCTTCACGCTGATCTCGGCCATCATGCTGCAGCTGCTCGGGCCCCTGACCGGCTATCTGGCCGACCGCGTCCGGCGCGTGTGGATGCTCCGGGTCGGGGGGCTCATCTCGGGGATCGCCTTCTTGCTGCAAGGGGTCGTACCGAGCACCGGCATGCTGGTCGGCTCCCGGATCACGGGGGGGTTGGGCGGTGCGGTCTCCGCCCCCGCGTCCTACCCCCTCCTCGCCGACTACTTCCGCGGCGCCGCCCGCGCTCGTGTCTTTGCCGTCTTCGGTCTTTTCACCGCTCTCGGCACCGTCGTCGGACCGACCGTGTCCGGCCAATTGGCCACCTACTTCGGGTGGCGCACCGCCGTCGTCGTCATCGGCGTCTTCGCCACCTCATGCGCGCTCTTCACCTGGGGTCTCAAAGAGCCGAAGCGTGGCTATTTGGACCGGCTCGACATGGGTGCCACCGAGGAGCAGGCGGCCCACGAACAGAAGCCCATCAGTTTCGCCGAGGGATGGCGGGCCGCCAGCAGCATCGCCACGTTGCGCAAGCTGTGGTACGCCACGCCCTTCTTGGTGGTGATCCTGACGGTGCAGCAGATCGTGCTCCCGTCCTACTACGCCGCCGTCTTCCAACTCGACCCCGGTCAACGAGGATTCCTGATCTCGGCCGGCGCCATCGTCGGCCTCGGTGGGTTGGCGTTCTCCGGGCCCGTCGCCGATCGACTGCTCGCCGTCAAACCAGGTCGGGTCTTCACCCTGGCCGGCCTGCTCTTCGGATTCAGCGCCATCAACCTCGCGGTCCTCGGCCTCTCCCCGTGGCTCTGGCTGTCCTTTGGTGTCTCACTCCCGTTCGCGTTCGTCGCCGCCCTCATCAGCCCAGCCCTTCTCACCCTCGTCTCGATCGTCGTCCCCGCGCGGGTCCGAGGACTGGGCATCCAGAGCCAAGCGCCGTTCCAGGTCATCGGGTACGTGCTCTTCCTGCTCCTGGAGCCGTACTTCTTCGGCGGCTCCATTCGCAACGCGTTCATCATCTGTATCCCGTTGGCGCTCATCGCCGCGGTGATCGTCACCTCGGCTGCTCCCGGGGTCGAGCGGGACATCCGGGCCGCGTTGGCCGCCAGCATGGCCGAGGAGGAGGCGGCGCGGGCGAAGGCTTCGGGCCGCAACAAGATGGTCATCTGCCGGGATGTCGACGTCACCTACGACGGCGTCCAGGTGCTCTTCAACGTCGACTTCGACGTCGAGGAAGGCGAGATCATCGCCCTGCTCGGGACCAACGGTGCCGGCAAGTCAACCCTGCTGCGCGCCATCGCCGGGATCCAGGAAGCGTCCAATGGGGCCATCTTCTTGGACGGTGACGACATCACGCACGCACCACCCCACGAGAATGCCGGTCGTGGCGTTGTGATGATGCCCGGCGGCAACGCCGTCTTCCCGACGTTGTCGGTGGACGAAAATCTGCGCACGGCGGGCTGGATGTATCGCGCCGATGAGGACTATCTGGCGGCGCGCATGGCCGAGGTCCTGGATCTCTTCCCCGTCCTGCGAGACCGCCTCGCCCAACTGGCCGGCAACCTGTCCGGCGGCGAGCAGCAGATGGTCGGCTTGGCCCAGGCCTTCTTGATGAAGCCTCGTCTGCTGATGATCGACGAGCTCTCGCTCGGACTGGCGCCGCGAGTCGTCGACCAGTTGCTTACCGTGCTTCGCGCCATCCATGCCCAAGGCACCACCGTGATCCTGGTCGAGCAGTCGCTCAACGTGGCGCTGACCATCGCCCAGCGGGCGGTGTTCATGGAGAAGGGTGAGATCCGCTTTTCGGGGCCGACCGCAGAGTTGATGCAACGACCCGATCTCATCCGAGCCGTATTCATGGGCGGCGGTGCCGCCGCCGGCGGGAGCACCACCCGTCGTGGCGCGGCCCACCGCCACGACGATGGCGCGGCCGACACCGCGCTGCGACCGGTGCTCGCCGCCGATGGCGTGAGCGTGAGCTTTGGTGGTGTGCAGGCCCTCCGCCATGTCGACGTCACCGTCGGCGACAACGAGATCGTCGGCATCATCGGGCCCAACGGAGCAGGGAAGACCACCCTGTTTGACATCATCTCCGGGTTCGTCCAACCAACGACGGGCCGAGTGATGTTGGGCGACGAAGACGTGACCGGGATGTCCCCGGACGGTCGGGCCCGACTCGGCCTCGCCCGATCATTTCAAAATGCCCGGCTCTTCCCCTCGCTCACCGTGCGCGAAGCCATCGCCGTCTCCCTCGAAGCCCGCGCCGTCAAGAGCGCCGTCCTCGCCGCGCTGTGGACGACCAAGGCTCGCAAGTCGGAGCGCAAGATCGCCCGGCGCATCGATGACTTGGTGGAGCTGCTGAGCCTCGATGCCTACGCCAACAAGTTCGTCGGCGAGTTGTCGACCGGGACCCGTCGGGCCGTCGACGTGGCGTGCATCATGGCCGCCGAGCCTGCCGTCCTCCTCCTCGACGAGCCGTCCTCGGGCCTGGCCCAGGCCGAGACCGAGGAGCTCGGGCCCGTCCTCGTCCGTGTCGCCCGCGACACCGGCTGCGGGATGCTCGTGATCGAGCATGACCTACCCCTCATCACGTCGATCTCCGACCGGCTGGTGGCCATGGAGCTCGGTGCGACGATCGTCGCCGGCTCGCCGGAGGAGGTCGTCAGCAACCCGCAGGTGCTGGCCTCATACCTGGCCGCCAGCGAAGACGTTCTCGCCCGATCGGACAGCGCCATGGCGACAATCGCCAAGGCGGTCGGCGTCGCAACCAACGGCCATCACCTGGCCATGACCAAGAGAGGTTGAGCGGTGGCACGAACACCAGCCCGCACCCGAGGTGAGAGGACTCCGAGTCGCCGGGCCCCGGCGGCACGGTTCACCAATCAGGGCTTCGAGAAGCGATTCGAGGCCATGGTGACCAACATCGGCGAGGTCATCAAAGGCAAAGATGACGTGATCCGGCTGGCGCTCACCGCCATGCTGGCCGGGGGTCACGTCCTCTTCGAGGACTACCCGGGCACGGGCAAGACGATGTTGGCACGCGCCATCTCCGAGACCATGCAGGCCAGCCAGTCACGGGTGCAGTGCACGCCCGACCTCCTCCCGGGCGACATCACGGGATCGCCGATGCTCGACCGGCGTACCGGCGACTTCATCTTCCGCCCCGGACCCGTGTTCGCCAACATCCTGCTGGCCGACGAAGTCAACCGGGCCACGCCCAAGACGCAATCGGCGCTACTCGAGGCCATGGCCGAGCATCGCGTCACCGTCGACGGGACCACCCACGACCTGCCCAAGCCGTTCTTCGTCCTGGCCACCGAAAACCCGGTGGAGATGGCGGGGACCTTCGCCCTGCCCGAGGCCCAGCTCGACCGCTTCCTCTTCAAGCTCACGCTTGGTTACGCCGACCGCGAATCCGAGCTCCAAGTGCTCCGCGCCACCGGCCGCCAGGACGCCATCGACTTCATCACGCCCGTCGTCGACACCGCCGAAGTGATCGAGATGATGGAGTGGGCGGCCGAGGTCAGCGTGGCCGACGCCGTCGCCCTCTACATCATCGACCTCGTGCACGCGACCCGCGCCGACAGCGCCCTTCAGATGGGGGCCAGCACGCGGGCCTCGCAGGCGCTCATCAAGGCGGCGCGGGTGGTAGCCGCTTCACAAGGCCGCGAGGACGTCCTCCCCGACGACGTCAAGAGCCTGGCCGTCCCCGTCCTCGGACATCGGCTCATCCTCACGCCCGACGCCATGCTTCGTGACGAGACTGTCGAAGGCGTGATCGAGCGGATCGTCACCCGGATCAAGGTCCCCCTTGGTGTCGGCGGGCGCCGAAAAGGCTCGGCCCTCGAAACCACCGACCCCGCGCCGACCGCGACCTGACCGAAGCCGTGCCCCCCGACCCCCTCGCGCGCCGCGGATCCAGACGGGTCTCCGGCGGTGGCTCCGAAGTGCTCGCCGTTGTCGAGCGGCGGCTGCGCTTGACCGCGAGCGGGGTCATCGTCGTCGGCCTGGCCGTCGCCGGCTTCGTGGTCGCCCGATTCATCGTCAGTCGAGCCATGCTGCTGCTCGTCTACGGGGTCATACTCGTCATCGCTATCGCCTACGCCCTCGGACGGCGGCGACTCGCCGTCGACGCCTCCCGATCCGACCTCCCCGCCCGGGTGCGCGAAGGCCAGGTCGTCGACGTCCAATTGGCCCTGACCGCTCGGCGCGGCGTGAGCACCGTCGTGTTGGAAGAGGACCTCGACGAGCATCTGGGGCGGACGGTACGGGTGCCCGTGCCAAGCCTGCCGGCCGGTCAAGAGGTGCGACACAACTACACCTTCTCGCCCACCCTGCGAGGCGTCTACTCGGTCGGGCCATTAACCGCGGTGTGGAGCGATCCGTTTGGCTTGACCCGCCATCGCATGGTCCTGTCCGAGCCGACCCGTTTGATCGTCCACCCTCGCACCGAGCCTGTACAGGACCGGGTCCTCAGTCGCGAGTGGGAAGACCCACCGATACGTCCACCTGTCTCCAAGCCGTGGCCGACCGGCTTCGAGTTCTACGGGATGCGCGACTACGCCCTGGGCGACGATCCCCGGCGGATTGTGTGGCGGGCGACAGCCAAGGCACTCGATAGCGCCACGGGCGTCGGTCGGTATCTCGTGCGGGAATCGGAGCAGGGGATCACCGACCGCGTCACGGTCATCCTCGACACCGACACCGAATGGCACAGCCCCGGCACTCCCAGCGAGACCTTCGAGACGGCGGTGCGCGCGGCGGCGTCGCTCGGCGTGCGCCATCTCCATGACGGATTTTCGGTGAGCCTGGAGATCAACAGCGGTCGCCTGGCCGCCGAGCTTCGGGGTCGACGCAGCGAGATCCTCCTATTGGACCAGCTGGCCGCTGTCGAGCGCGAGGCGGACTCGTCGTCCAAGGTCATCGACCGCATGCTCACCAGCGGCCGCCGCACCGCTCACTACGTGATGGTGACGCCGCACCTCTCGCAACGCACCGCGGCTCGCCTGCGCCTGATGCTGCAACGCGGCACGTCCCTGCTGATCGCCCTGGTTATGTGGGAAGACTCCGATCCGTTGTCGGTGCATCGGGCCGGCAGCCTCGGCTGCAACGTCGTCGAGGTGCGCCACGGCGTGCCGATGGAGCGGTCCTTCATGCGCCTCGCCGGGGGCAGGCGATGACGACCATCGAGCTGCCCGTCGCCACCCCTCCGGACGAGATCGCGGCCGACACCGTCGAGCCCGCCCTCGCCTCGCCGACCGACGCCGAGCATGCGCCCCCCACAAGCCAGACCGACGGGCCCACCGAACCATCCCTCAACCCCCTTATCGTCGGCGCCAGCACCTTCCTCGCCGTCGCCGCCGCCGGCTGGATGTTCGCCGGCGTCTTCCAGGGCAACGAGGCTCGTCTGGTCGGCCTGCTCGGAGCTGTCGTCGGGGTCGGATTGGTCACCCTCTCTTACCGAACCTCGCGCCCGAGCCTCCTCCAATATGCGGTGGGACCGGTTGCCATAGGCCTGAGCGCAATCCTGGTCGGCCTGTTTGCCAAAGGCGGCAGCCTCAACCTGATCGGCTTGGTCCAAGACGCCGTACGCAGCGGCGGCGTGGCCCACCCGCCGGTGCCGTTCGACCCCGGTTGGCAGGTGATCCTGCTGGTGCTGGTCACCGTCATGGGGGCGGCGGCGTGCACCATGGCGGTCAGTTTGCGTCGACCGCGCTTGGCCTTGCTGCCCGCTCTGCTCACGTTCGCGGCCACCCTCGTGCAGCCACCGGGAGCCACTCTGGTCTCCGCCGTCGTGGCTCTGATCCTGTTGATCGCCGCCTTCGGCGTGTCCTACGGCGCCGACCTCGCCCGCGACGGCGCCAGCTCCGGACAGTTTGAGCTTCGCCGCCTGTTGCGCGGTGTCGGGGTGCTCGTGGGCGTCGCCATCGTCCTTGTCCTTGTAAGCGACTCCGGTTTGTTGCTCCCGAAGGCCAGCAGCCAGGCGGTCATCCCGCCGCAATTCCCGCAGCTGCCTCCCCCCACTCCCGACCGGCCGCTCTTCAGTGTCGCCTTGAGCCAGCCGATGCCACTGCGGCTCGGCGTCCTCGACGTGTACCAAAAGGTGGCGTGGCTGACGCCCCCCTACGACGTCGCCCGGTTCGAGACGGTCCCGTCGAGCGGCTCCGTCATCGCCGGCCGGGCGTTGGGAGAAGCCCCGGCGGTGCCGTCCCCTCCCAACAAGGCTCCGGCCCAAAACATCACGTTCACGATCAGTGAGCTCGGCGGCCATATTCTCCCCGACGTCGCCAATCCGAGCGCCGTCGTCCATCACGGCTTCACGCTCCAGTACGACCCCCGGACGCAGTCGCTCCGCCTCCCCAACCAGGTGGCGGTCAAGGACATGACCTACACGGAGGTGGCGCCCGCCATCCCCACCGCCGCCGAGCTGGCGTCGGCCGGCGCGCCGCCGCCCACCATGTCCCAATACCTGGAGGTGCCACCCGCACCCCCGACGATCGCCGCCCTGTTGGCCCAGGCGCCGACCAACAACGCCTTCGACCGTCTCCAGTTCGTGCGCAACGCCTACTACCAAAAGGTGATCGCGGCATCGTCCGGCGAGCCCGTGCCCGTGCCTCCCGCCCGCGTCGCCCAGCTCCTGGCCGGCCAACCCGGGACCCCTTTTGAGATCGTCGCCGGCGAAGTGCTGCTGGCCCGCTGGGCCGGCGTACCGGCCCGGCTGGGCTATGGCTATTACTCGACGACGCCGGTCGCCGGCAGCTCCGACACGTATGCGATTCGACCCGGCGACGGCGCCGTGTGGTTGGAGGCCTACTTCAACCACTTCGGCTGGGTACCCATCGTCGGTACACCGCCCAAAGCCCAGGCCAGTCTCGACACCAAACCCAAAAATGCAAACCCGGCCGTCCTCCCGTCGGATCGGCTCGATCTCGTCACCTACGTGCCCGTCAAATTGCAAAGCGACGAACTGCTCTTCACGGTTGTGCGGTATTGGTTGGTACGAGCGCTGCCCGTCCTCGCCGGCCTGATCGTCCTCATCCTGTTGTACCCGGGACTGTTGAAGATGATGCGCAGCATTCGCCGGCGACGTTGGGGTCTGGAGCACGGCCTGCCGGGCCGGATCGCCGTGGCGTACGCCGAGGTGCGCGACCACGCCTACGACCTCAACATCGGCGACGTAACCCTCACCCCACTCGAATTTCTCAAGGCGGTGGCCGACGACCCCGAGCACCGGGAGCTGGCTTGGCTCGTGACCAGATCCTTGTGGGGTGACCTGGCCCGCGATCTGCGCACGGAGGACGCCGACTCCGCCGAGGACATGAGCAAGTCGGTGTTGCGTCGACTGCGGCGCGCCAATCCCGCTCTCAACCGGCTGGTCGCCTTCGGTTCGCGCATCTCCCTGCGCGACCCCTACAGCGAGGAGATCCCCAATTTGTGGCCTCGTTGGGCCCCGCGTCGCCGCCTCCGCGATCTGGTGCGTGCATTGCTCGCGCCGCTCCGACCTCGCCGGTTGCGACGGGCCATGCCCCGGGTCCTCTCCCGTGCCTCCGTGCTCGTGTTGGTGGTGCTCATCGTGGTGTTCGTGTCCGGTTGCGGGGTGGGAGCCAGCTCGATCACGTCCGGCCCGCCCGCTCTACCTGCTCGGCTCCTCCCGCAAGGCGTCGGGGACATCACCTTCCACGAGGAGCCGGCATCCGAGCAGGCGTTCAAGAAGGCGGGCTCGTCGTCCCTCGTGGCCGTGGGCCGAGTGTTCAGCATCCACGAGGGCGACGAGGTGCAGGGATCATTCCAGGCCGGCGCCTTCAAGCCGGACTATTCGGCCCGCCTGAAGAGCGTGCGGGACGGCGTGTTGACCAACATCGCCGGGCGCAGTTTCGAGCTGACCCGGCTGGGCATCCAGCGGATCTACGTCGCCGACCTGCCGGGCGAACAGATCATGGTGTGGTTCCCGACGAGCGGCGCCTATTACGAGTTGATCGACGCCCGCGAGGAGTTCACCCAATCGGAGAGCTTGTTCGTCGCCCTGCTGGCGTACCAGCAGGGCGGAAGCGCCACGCTCACGGCGGGCAACACCGGGATCCCGCCGCTCGACCCGCGCCAGGGCGGTGACTACTCATGAAGCGGCCCACCCGCGGCGCCCTCACCACCCTCGTGATCGCCGTCACCGCCGTCATGGTGGCAGCCTGCGCCGGTCCCCGAGTGCCGCTCCAAGTCGGCGTGCAGGACTTCGCCAGCAACGTGCAGTTCGGCGCGCCCAACATCTTGACGCCCGCGCCGCTGCCGCCCGTGGCCATGGCCATCCCTCCGCCCAGCCTGTCCCCGCTGCCCGTCGCCGCCCCGGCCGTCGGGCCCGGTCCCACCACGCCACCCGAGCCGACCACCCTTGCGCCCGTCGTCGGGCCCTGCCCCGCCGCCAGCCCGTTTGCGGTCGCCGCCCTCTCGAGCGTCAATGACATCCCGGCGCCACCGGCCCCGGCGACGTACGTCTACCGCGACACGGGGACCTACCAGACCTCGGGGGCCAACCCCGAGAAGGGGACCTATCCAACGGTGCAGACCCGCACCGTGAGCGCTTCGACCAAGACGGTCGAGGGCGGGTTTAGCTTCAACGTGACGACGACCCTGGGTGACACGGTCACGACGACCGGCTACACCTACATGCCGCCGACGGCGGCGTCCCAGACCCAGGCCGGCGCCCTGCCCATTGCCGGGCTCTACATCACCAAGGTGAGCACCCAGGTCGGGACGCAGGCGGCGAGCACGTTCAGCCCGCTGACACCCGGCCTGCTCCTTTTGGAGATGCCGGCCGAGGCGGGCGACACCTGGAACTCGGTGGGCGTCGACCCCACAACGGCGACCACCATGCTCTTCACGGGGACGCAGGGAGCCGACAAGTTGATCAACGCGTGCGGGCAAGTCCTCGATGCCATCCCCGTGCACATCAACGGTGAGATCGAGATCAGCGAGGATGTGGCCGGCGTGGTGCCCACCAGCATCGTCACCGGCATCAACCCGGGCGGCAAGGAGATCGGGCTCGACACCAACACGACGTTCACCGCCGACTACGACATCGTCGACCAGTACGGAGGTCTCTCGGTCATGGACGACGTCGACACGACCGGGACCGAGCAGGGTGTCGGCGTCAACCGCGTGCTCACCTCCACCATCGACGTCGTCCCCAAAGCGCCGTGAGCACCGGTCTTTGCTCTCGGCGGGCAGCGGTGCTCGCGGCGGCGCTGGCCGTCAGCTGCGTGACGGCTGCGTGTACGGCCAACAGCTCAAACCCGACGCCGGCAGCCCTACCCGGGGCGACGCCCGGCGGGACGCTCGTCGTGGGTAGCACGATGCCCGGCACCGTCGACCCGTCCACCGCGTACGAGCCGGCCGGCGATCAGATCCTCGAAGCGGTGTGCGAGCCGCTGCTCAGCTTCGACCCGCTCACGGCCAAACCGGCAGCAGGCATGACGGCGTCGCTCGTCATCACCAATAGCGGCGGGCTCATCTCCATCCGGCTGCGGTCAGGCGTGCACTTCCAAAACGGATCGACGTTGATCTCGACCGACGTGCGGGACGAGCTCTCCCGTGTCGCCAACCAGTCCAACGCCAGCTATGACGCGGCCTTCCTCTCCGACGTCAAGGGCTACGACTTCATCCACGGCGACGTCGACACCAACAACGGTGCGGCGCTGCGCGACCTCACCGGTGTCAACACCATCTCCAACGACGCCTTCTCGATCTCGTTGACGGACGACGATGCCGATCTCGTCGATCTTCTCGGTGCGCCATTCGCGGCGCCGGTGCCGCGCAAGCTGAGCGACGGCGACCCGACGAGTCTGGCCACCCGGCCGGTCTGCGCCGGGCCTTACGAGATGACCCGGCCTTGGCAGGCGGGCCAGGCCGACATCATCGTCACCCGCTTCCCGGGCTACTACGCCCGCAATCCCAGCTATCCACGCGGCGGCGTCGGCTACGCAGACCGGATCGACTTTCGGATCTTCGCCTCCGAGGCCGACGAGCTCGCCGCCTTCGACGCCGGTCAGATCGACATCGCGTCGGTACCCGACGGCGAGACGGCCGCCGCCGCTGCCCACGGCCAGGTGATCAGCGCGGCCAACGGCTATGTCGAGTACCTGGGCCTGCCCAACGGCACCGGCGGCTCGGTGTTCAGCCAGCCTGCCGTGCACGTCGCCCTCTCGCAGGCGCTCGACCGCCAGGCCCTCGGTGAGGTGGCCTACGCCGGCGGCACCGTCCCTGCCACCGGCTTCTTCCCGCCGACCGTGGGCAGCGTCTACCAGCCCGACGCATGCGGGGCGACCACACCCGCAGAGGCGGATCCGGCCGCCGCCCAAGCCACCCTGGCCAAGGCCGGCATCAGCCTGGTCGGCCAATCCCTCAAGTTGTATTACAACGCTCAGTTCCAAAACCGGGCCCTCGCTGACGGCATCGCCGCCCAGTGGGAGCGCACGCTGGGCCTGAAGGTGGTCCTGATGCCCGAGGCCTGGAGCGACTATCTGGCCCACGGCACCGGTGCGGGCGGCTTCGACGGCGCCTTTTTGGAGAGCTGGGAATCGCCCTATCCGAGCGCCGACGGCTACCTCTATCCGCTCTTCGACTCGGCCTCCGTCGGCGAGGACAACTTCGCCCGCTACATCGACCCGACCTTCGATCACGACCTCGAGAAGGTGGCCCGGGAGGCAACCACCGACTCGTCGCGCGCCCTCGCCTACCGACACCTGGCCGCCGGCCTCTGCCAGCAGTTGCCGATGGTGCCGCTCCTCGACCGACAATGGCATTACGTGGTCCGTCCTTCGCAGGTCGGCGCGGCCGTCGGGTCGTTCACCGACGCTGCGTCCGGCTTGCTCGACCTCCGGGAGATCTACGTCAAATGACCGACACGTCGTTCATACAGCTGTGGGACGGATCCGTCGGTGACGAGACGCGCCTCGTCGACCGGGTCGACCCGTCGTCGGTCATCGCCCGCAACGTCACCCGGCCCACGTTGACGCCGTTCATCCCCGTGGAGGTGACCGATCCTGGTACCGCGGTGGTCATCTGCCCGGGCGGCGGGTTCCACTTCCTGAGCATCATCTCCGAGGGCGCGGCCGTCGCTGAGTGGTTCAACGCTCATGGGATCACCGCCTACGTCCTCGAGTATCGGACCTGCCCGACACCGGTCGATCAAGCCCAGTTCGTCACCACCATGATGCAAGCCATGGGCGGGCAGACCAGCGTGCTCGACCTGCTCGACCGCTATGCCGACGACGCCGCCGCCGATGGCCGGGAGGCTGTGCGGTGGGTTCGTCGCCAGTTTGATCGGGTCATCCTCATCGGGTTCTCCGCCGGCGCCCGCGTCTCCCTGGACGTGAGCCTCTCGGAGAGTCGGTCGGACCGCCCCGACGCCGCGGTGGTCGTGTACCTCCCCGCCGTGCACCCCTCGTCGGCCGCCGCCGCTCCGCCGCTCTTTTTGCTTGCCGCCGAAGACGACCAGTTTGGTACGCAGGGGAGCGTCGACCTGCGCGCCATGTGGAAAGCCGCCGGGCGCCCGGTGGAGCTCCACCTCTTCGAAGGAGGAGGCCATGGCTTCGGCATGAAGTCAACCGGTACCGCCGTCGACGGGTGGATCGAGCTTGTCGGTCGTTGGCTGACGGCCCACGGACTCCTGGCCCCCGGCGCTGCCGGCGCCGCCGCCGTGGGCTAGGTGCCGGCCCTGTCGGCGTTGGCCACGATTGCGTCCACGACGGTGGTCCATGTCCCCTCGGGCAAGTCGTGGCCCATCCCGGGGATCATGACCAGTCGGGCACCGGGGATGGCCCGAGCGGTGGCCTCCCCGCCCAACGGCGACACGAGGGGGTCATCGCCACCGTGGATCACCAGCGTCGGCAGGCGCAGCTCTGCCAGCTCCGCCGTGTGATCCGGGGCAGTCGCCACCGCGAAGGCGTGCCCGAGACGACCCGCCGGATGGAAGCAACGGTCGTAGGACACGGCCGCCCGGCGCCGGGCCGCGTCCTCGTCGAATGGGAACCCGGGAGATCCGATCAGGCGAGCCGACGCCACGGCCTGGTCGATGGCCTCCTCGCGGCTGGCCGGGGTCGCCGGGACCAGAGCGCCGGCGATCTCGGGCCGGGGCGGCGGCAGTGTAGGGTCGCCCGTCGTCGACATGACCGAACACAACGTCCGCACCCGTGCCGCGTAGCGCACGGCCATGCGCTGGGCGATGTAGCCGCCCATCGAGGCACCGACCACGTGGGCTGACTCGATCCCGAGCGCATCGAGCAGACCCATGCCGTCGTCGGCCATGTCGTCGAGGCTGTAGCCGGGGTTGTCGAACTTGGTGGACAGCCCGACGTCGCGATTGTCGTAGATGATGGTTTGGAAGCCCCGTTGGGCGAGCTGCTCGACGAACGGTCGTGGCCAAAACACCAGCTGGCCGCCGAAGCCCATGACGAGAAGCATCGGCGGGTCGGACTGCGACCCCACGACCTCGTATTCGATGGTGATCCCGTTGGCCTGAGCGCTCGTCATTGGACCCCCGCCTGTTGTGACGAACTGTACGATCTCAAGTTAGATCACAAAGGGGAGTCAGTGACGGGACGGAGAGATCCGACATGACGGGCTCACGGTTGCTCGCCCATCCCGAGAGGTTGGCGACTCCCTCCCCGTGACCGTCGTCCTGGCCGTCGACCTGGGCGCGTCGTCGGTTCGCGTATGCCGGGTCGACCTGGATGTCACCCCGCCGACCGTCGAGGTCGTGCACCGGTATGGGCACGGTCCCGTCCGGTGGTCGGACGGGTCCCTGCGCTGGGATTGGGCCCGCCTCGTCGCCGAGGTCGAGCAAGGTCTCGCTGCCGGGGTCGAGCGAGGACCGGTCGCGTCCATCGGCGTCGACGGATGGGGAGTCGACTACGGGCTCCTCGACGCCGGCGGTCGACTGCTCGCGCCGCCTTACTCGTACCGTGACGACCGGACCGCGGCGTGGCAAGACGTGGCCGATCGGATCGGTCGCGACGTGCTGTATCGGACGACGGGCATCCAGGCCATGGGCATCAACACCGTGTTTCAGTTGGCCGCCCATCCTCCCGAAGAGCTGCGCCACGCCGCCCGGCTCCTCATGATCCCCGAGCTCATGGTCCACGCCCTGGCCGGCGCGGCCGCCGGCTCCCTCGGGAAAGCACGCTCCCTCGGGAAAGCACGCTCCCTCGGTGACGCCGGCTCTCTCGGCGAGGCGACGAGCGCGAGCACCACCGCCCTGGTCGACCTCGCCACCGGCGACTGGTCAGAGCCGCTGGTGAAGAGCATCGGTGTCGATCCCGCCATCCTGCCGCCGATCGGGACAGCGACGACGGCGGCGGGCGCGTGGCGGGGCATCCCGATCCACCTGGTCGGCGGCCATGACACGGCGTCGGCGATCGCCGCCCTGCCGGGCCCCCCGGCACGCGGCGCCGTCTTCGTGTCCACCGGCACCTGGATCCTGGTGGGATGCGAGCGGCCCGCACCCGACACCTCCGACGCCGCCCGCGAGGCCAACTTCTCCAACGAGCGCGGTGCCTTGGGCGGCACCAGGTTTTTGAAGAACATCAACGGGATGTGGCTGCTCGACCAGTGCCGGGCCGGTTGGGGGAATCCGAGCGTTCCCGACTTGGTCGAGGCCGCCTCCGCGAGCGCGGCGACCGGCGCAACCTTCGACGCGACCGATGCCCGCTTCCTCGCTCCTGACGACATGGAGGCGGAGATCCGCGCCGCCGCGGGACTGCCCTCGGCGACACCGCCGGCCGATGTGGTCCGCTGCATCCTCGAGTCGTTGGCGGCGGCGGTCGCCCGGGTCATGGGCGAGTTGACCGCGCTGCGCGGTGAGCCCCCGAGCGAGGTGCACGTGCTGGGGGGCGCCAGCCGGATCGATCTCCTCAACCGGCTCATCAGCGAGCGTTGCGGGGGGGCACCCTTGGTGATCGGCAGCGGGTCGACCGAGGCGACGGCGTTGGGCAACGCGCTCGTCCAGGGGATCGCCATCGGCCGTTGGTCGGACCTGAGTCAGGCCCGCGCCGCCCTCGTGTAATCCTGTAACATCGCTCTTAATCACACATCAGGAGCCACGCATGGGCCGGGAGGGATACTGATGAGCGCAGCCCCTCAGCGCGGGGGTGTGACCCCCGGCGCCGCGCCAGACACAGCGTCCGTTGTGCGGGAGTTGCTGGCCCGCTCCAACCACCTCGGAAGCGATCCCCGCGTCACCAACTTCGGCGGTGGCAACACGTCGGCCAAGGTCGCCGGCTCCGACGAGATCACCGGCCAACCTCAGACGTTGATGTACATCAAAGGGTCGGGCGGGGACCTCGGCACGTTGACCGCCGACGGGCTCTCGGTGCTTGTCGTCGAGCGCCTGCGCGCCCTGGAGGGTCGCTACCGCGGCGAGCAGTACGAAGACGAGATGGTCGACCTGCTCGACCACTGCATGGGTGGTGGCGCCTCGGTGGCCCCGTCGATTGATACGGCTATGCACGGGCTCCTGGCGGCGGCCCACGTCGACCATCTCCATCCCGACGCCGTGATCGCCCTGGCCGCCGCCGCCGATGGCGAGTCGCTCGTCAAGGAATGCTTCGGCGACTCGGTCGCGTGGGTGCCGTGGCGGCGCCCGGGCTTCGAGCTCGGCTTGGAGATTCGTGATCTGGCCGCACGGGACGATGCGCTGCGAGGGGCCGTTCTGGGTGGACACGGCCTGACGGCGTGGGCGCGTACCTCCGCGGAGTGTGAGGCGACGTCGTTGGAGCTCATCGCCCGGGCCGAGGCGTTCATCACCGCCAAGGGCCGGCCTGAACCGTTCGGCCCCGTGGTGGAGGCCAACCGGGCGCTGGCTCCGGAGGTCCGTCGAGCTCGGGCTGCCGCCCTCGGGCCGGTCATTCGCGGGCTGTGTTCGACCGACCATCGGGTCGTCGGGCACTTCCGCGACGACGAGGTCGTCCTCGACTTTCTCGCCCGCGCGGGTGCGCCCGCCCTTGTCGCACTCGGCACGTCCTGCCCCGACCATTTCCTACGGACCAAGGTGCGCCCGCTCCTGCTCGACCTGCCGGCCGATGCTCCCGTCGACGCCGTCGTCGAGCGACTCAGCCATTTGCACATGTCCTATCGGGAGGAGTATCGGGCCTATTACACGAGGTACGCGACGCCCGAGTCCCCGCCCATGCGCGGCGCCGATCCCGCCATCGTGCTCATCCCGGGCGTGGGCATGTGGAGCTTCGGGGCCGACGCGCAGACGGCCCGGGTGGCCGGCGAGTTTTACGTCAACGCCATCGGCGTGATGCGCGGCGCCGAGGCCGTCTCTCGCTACGCGCCGATCCCCGAGGCGGAGAAGTTTCGCATCGAGTACTGGGCCCTCGAGGAGGCCAAGCTGGCCCGCCGGCCCAAGCCCCGACCTCTGGCCGGCCGGGTGGCACTTGTGACCGGCGCGGGCTCGGGGATCGGCAAAGCCATCGCCCACCGGCTGTCGTCGGAGGGCGCCGTCGTCGTGGTCGCCGACATCAACGCCGAGGCCGCGGCCGCCGTCGCGGCGGAGATCGGCAATGCCGACAAGGCGTTGGCCGTCGCCGTCGATGTCGCCGACCACGCTTCGATCGTCGCCTCATTCGCTGACGCGTGCGCGGCCTATGGCGGTATCGACCTCGTTGTCAACAACGCCGGCCTGTCCATCTCTGCTCCTCTCCTCGACACGACCATCGACGACTGGGACCGTCAGCATGCCGTCATGGCCCGCGGCTCGTTTCTCGTGAGCCAGGCTGCCGCCCGCGTCATGATGGCCCAAGGCATGGGGGGTGACATCGTGTACATCGTGTCCAAAAACGCCATCTTCGCCGGCCCCAACAACCTGGCCTACGGCGCCGCCAAAGCCGATCAGGCCCACCAGGTGAGACTCCTCGCCGCCGAATTGGGTGCCAGCGGCATCCGGGTCAACGGCATCAACCCCGACGCCGTCGTCCGCGGGTCGGGCATCTTCGCCGGCGGCTGGGGCAAGCAGCGGGCCCAGCTCTACGGGGTGGCCGAGGAGGACCTCGGGCGCTTCTACGCCGAGAGGACTCTGCTCGGGACCGAGGTCCTCCCGGAGCACGTCGCTGCTGCGGTCGTGGCGTTGACCGCCGGGGACCTTTCACTGACCACCGGGACCCTGGTCCCGGTCGACGGGGGTGTCCCCGCCGCCTTCGTGCGCTAAGCAACCTTCCACCGGCCGTCACCATTTGAGGAGGCCACGATGATCGACCCCGCCCGCATCGCCGAAGACAACGAGCCGCATCTTGCCGCCCACCGTCGCGACCTGGCCCACGCCGTGGATGTGGTCGGGAGGACCGGCATCGACGCCGAGTCAGTCATCGCCGCGGTCGCCGAGTTGTCGGTGGCGGCGCCATCGTGGGCGATGGGCACGGGCGGCACCAGGTTTGGCAGGTTTCCGGGTGGCGGCGAGCCTCGCACCACGGAGGAGAAGGTCGATGATGTGGCCGCCCTCAACGCCCTTACCGGTGCCAACCGCAGCATCAGCTTGCACGTCCCGTGGGATCAGCCTGACGACCCGGAGTCCCTGCGGGCCTACGCCGCCCAACGGGGCCTTCGCTTCGACGCCATGAACTCCAATACGTTCCAGGACAATCCGTCGACGACGGCGGGCGGCGACATCTCCTACAAGTTCGGCAGTCTCTGCCACACCGATCCCGGCGTCCGCAAGCTCGCCATCGAACACAACCGCGAGGTCATCGACCTCGGCGTCAAGCTCGGATCGCACGCCATCACTGTGTGGCTGGCCGACGGCATCAACCACCCGGGTCAGGCCAGCTTCCGGGGCCAGTTCGAACGCGTCCAGGAGGGCCTGGTCCAGATCCACGATGCGACGCCGGCGGACTGGCTGATGTTCACCGAGCACAAGCCGTACGAGCCTGCGCTGTATTCGTCGGTCAACAATGACTGGGGCACATCGTTGCTCCTGGCCACGGGTGCGGGGCCCCGTGCTCGCTGTCTCGTGGACCTCGGTCATCATCTGCCCAATACCAACATCGAGCAGGTCGTCAGTCGCCTGGCGATGGTGGGGCGGCTCGGCGGGTTTCACTTCAACGACTCGAAGTACGGCGACGATGACTTGACGGTCGGCTCGATCAGGCCCTTCCAGCTCTTCCTCATCGTCAACGAGTTGTTGGAGGCCGGCCGAGGTCGGCTGCCCGATCTGGCCTACATGATCGACGAGTCGCACAACCTCAAGGACCCGATCGAGGACCTCATCCAGGCGACCGATGCCATCCAACACACGTTGGCTCTCTCGACGTGCGTGGACCGAGCCGCGCTCGCCGACGCCCAGCAGGACAACGACCCGGCACGCGCCGCCGAGGTGCTCCACCAGGCGTACCGCACCGACGTCCGACCGATCGTCGCCGAGGCTCGCCGCCGCAACGGCGCCGCTCTGTACCCGCTGTGGACCTATCGCCGGGTGGGCTACCGCGGCGCCAAGGTTGCCGAGCGGGGTCGCTCGGCCATCAGCACCGGCTTGTAGGCACGGCGGCCGAGCGAGCAAGCGTCAACGGATATGGACCAGCTTGCGATAGGGATCGAGTCGGCGGTCGGCGGGATCGAGCTCGGTCACCAGTATCCGGATCCGCTCCCACTCGACGCCCACGCCGATGGCCCTGGTGCCGAGCTTGGTCGAGTCGGCAGCGAGGACCACCTCTGCGGACACACCGGCGATGACGCGCTTGACTTCTGCCTCCTCGAGACTGGTCTCGCTGGCGCCGATGGCAGCGTCGACGGCGGCCGCCGACAAAAAGAAGCGCTGCAACAGCAATTGGCTGGCGCCTCGGCAGGCCAGGGGACCGACCAGGCTCCCGGTGCGGGGCTCGAGCTGACCACCGGTGGACTGGACGGTGACGCCCGGCTTGCCGGCCAAGGCGTTGAAGGTCTCCAGCCCGTTGGTCAGCACGGTCAGGTCGCGGGCTCCGGCCAGCGAGGTCGCCAGCCGCAAGACGGTGGTCGACGCGTCCATGCCGATGGCGCCCGAGCTCGGGACGAACCCGGCCAGCTTCGCCGCGATCTGTGCCTTGGCCCGGGCTCGGTGGCGGTGACGGTCGGCGAACGGGGCCGGTCCGAGCGCGACCGCGCCGCCCCGCACGCGGCGGGCGCACCCGAGGGTTTCCAACTCCTGAAGGTCGC